>ERZ825137.1752-NODE-1752-length-26863-cov-3.994778_pt1 | contig 26863 bp, 30 predicted proteins | sample MGYA00519873_ERZ825137 | MGnify/ENA primary metagenome ERZ825137 (study PRJEB31778, sample SAMEA3449190) | human gut metagenome | biome: human gut; feature: human-associated habitat; material: faeces | place: United Kingdom | collected 2010/2012 ...
CCGAAAACTTAAGGTCAAGAACGGCACCGATAACCTGGGTAATCTTCCCTATATTCTTATCTGCCATTTTTTCCTCCTTGTTTACCAGAACTTAAAAAACATTAACTGATTGCTTCTGAACCGGCAATAATTTCTGTAAGTTCCTGAGTAATAGCACCCTGACGTGCTCTGTTATATTTCAATTCCAAATCATTAATAATATCTTCTGCATTGCTTGTTGCAGAATCCATAGCCTGCATACGGGCTCCATTTTCACTTGCAACCGCTTCGACAAAAGCGCCATACAGAATACTGCTCACATATTTTGGAACGAGGAGTTTGATTGCCTCTTCTTCGTTTGGCTCGAAGTTCATAGGGGTAAGCTTATCTATATCAGATACTCCTGTTTCCTCTCCTACAGCAGTGCCATTTGCTTCTACCGGAAGCACCTTCAGCAGTGTAGGTATGTGGCTTACTGTGTTCTTAAAGAAAGTATAGGCAAGATAGATTTCACCAATTTCCCCATTGATATAATCATCAAGAAGTCTGTTGGTAATCACTCTTACATCTTCATAAGTAGGAGCGTCAATCGCTTCAGAATAATTTGCAACGATATCGTATCCTCTATGCTTTAAGAGTTCAAAACCTTTTCCACCTACTGCATAAATGCGAGTCGTTTCTTTATCAAAATCTCCACCAGTAATTAACTTTACAATATTTGAATTGTAACCACCTGCAAGACCTCTGTTCGATGTGACAACTACAACCGCTTTTTTATCACAGCCATTGGACTGTATATACGGATGGTTTACATTTCCTGCCTTTGCAAGCAGAGAGGTCATAGTCTGATACATACAATTAAAATATGCTTTCGAATCCTCGGCGCGGCTTCTTGCTTTCTGTAATTTAGCGGTAGAAACAAGCTTCATGGCTTTGGTAATCTGCTGCGTACTCTGAACACTGATTCGACGCCGCTTGATATCTTTCATAGATGCCATGATGTGTCACCTCTTCCTAGAATTCTTTTTTGTATTCGTCAATTGCTTTCTTGAGCAGTTCTTCGTTTGCTTCTGTAAGCACTTTCTCAGCCTTAATGCCTTCTGGAATTTCCGGATATTTTGTATTGATATAATCAAACAATCCCTGTTCGAAGCGCAAAATATCTTCTGTTGGAATATCAAGAATCAGCTTCTTAACGGCTGCATAAATAATAATTACCTGATATTCGACCGGCATTGGCTGATACTGTGGCTGTTTCAGCATTTCTTTGATTCTTTCACCTTGTGCAAGACGTTCTTTTGTATCTGCATCCAAATCAGAACCAAACTGTGCAAAGGATGCCAGTTCACGGTACTGAGCAAGGTCTGTACGGATGGTTCCGGCAATCTTCTTCATTGCTTTAATCTGAGCAGAACCACCTACACGGGATACAGAAAGACCAGCATTAATAGCTGGACGGAATCCGGCATTGAACATTTCTGTTTCAAGGAAGATCTGACCATCTGTAATAGAAATTACGTTTGTTGGGATATACGCAGATACGTCACCTGCCTGTGTCTCAATAATTGGAAGAGCAGTCAGTGAACCACCACCGAGTTCGTCTGAAAGACGGGCAGCTCTTTCCAAAAGTCTTGAATGCAGGTAGAAGACATCACCTGGGTATGCTTCACGTCCTGGTGGACGACGAAGGAGTAAGGAAAGTGTACGGTATGCAGTTGCATGTTTGGACAAATCATCGTATACAACGAGTACATCGTCCCCGTTTTCCATCCATTCTTCACCAATCGCACATCCTGAATATGGAGAGATGTACTGAAGTGGTGCAAGTTCAGATGCTGTAGATGCAACAACAGTTGTATAATCCATAGCACCATATTTTTCAAGGGTTTTAACGATTGACGCTACTGTAGAAGCTTTCTGCCCAATTGCAACATAAATACACTTTACACCCTGACCTTTTTGGTTAATGATTGTATCGATGGCAATCGCAGTTTTACCTGTCTGTCTGTCACCGATGATAAGTTCACGCTGGCCACGTCCGATTGGAACCATGGCATCAATTGCTTTAATACCAGTCTGAAGAGGAGTATCTACAGACTTACGGGTAATTACACCAGGAGCAACACGTTCAATCTGACGGTACTTATCTGCCTGGATAGGTCCCTTTCCATCGATTGGCTGTCCTAATGCATTTACAACACGACCTAACATGCAGTCACCAACTGGTACCTCTACTACTCGTCCAGTTGTTTTAACTGTGTCACCTTCACTAATGTTCTTGTGATCACCCAGAAGAACGGCACCTACGTTGTCTTCCTCTAAGTTAAGAACCATTCCATACACTTCTGAAGGGAACTCCAAAAGTTCTCCCTGCATTGCATTTTCAAGGCCGTGGACACGTGCAATACCATCTGATACCTGAATTACAGTACCAACGTCAGATACATTCAGTTCAGATGAATATCTTTGAATCTGTTCTTTAATCACAGAACTTATTTCTTCTGGTCTTAAATTCATGGAACGAATCCACCTTCTTTCTTGTCATTTTACACCTGAACTTTTCTCAGGTCTTTCGATAATTCATATAACTTCGTCTTGATACTTGAATCGACTACACGGTCACCGATCCGGATAACCACTCCACCGATTAATGATCTGTCTACAGAATAGTTCATCTCAAACTGTTCATATTTGGTTGTATCAAGAAGTCGTTTGCTAATATTTGCTTTCTGGTCACCAGTCAATGGCAATGCTGATGTCACATAAGCAATTCCGATTTTCTTTTCTTCTTTTACCAGTCCGATTACATAGTCGAACACGGATTCAATCTGGCTGTAACGCCCTTTTGCAATCATCAGTTTCATCAATTCCACAATCTCATCGGAAACACGACCACGGAAAACATTCTCGATGACGCTTTCTTTTTCTTCACGGATAATCTTCGGATTGTCAAGGAGCTTCTGAAGGTCTTCATTATCTCCTAAAATCTTGCGGAGTTCACAGATTTCGTCATACATCTCATCCATGCGTCCAGCTTCTAAAGCTGCTGCAAACAGGGCATCACCGTAAACCTTTGCTACTAACTTAGCCATGTCTGCTCACCCATTTCTTTTAATGTTTCGTCAATCAGACTATCCTGAATATTTACATCAACAGAAGCTGCCACTGCTTTTCCTGCCATCATTGTTGCAATTGAAATCATTTCCTGCTTCATATCATCCAAAGCACGTTTCTTTTCAAGTTCAATTTCATTTCTGGCACGGTCAACAATTCTTGCTGCTTCTTCTTTTGCTTCAGCAACGATTTTTTCTTCATTTTTCATTGCTTTCTTACGAGCCTCGCTTAAGATTTCCTGCGCTTCTTTGTCCGCTTCTTTTAACTTCTGCTCGTATTCTTCTTTATAGACGATGGCTTCTTCTTTTTCTTTCTTAGCTGTTTCCTGTTCTTCAGCTACACGTTTCTTACGATTTTCAAGCATATCGCGAACCGGGTTAAAGAAGAGATATGACATTGCCGTGAACAATACAAGCATACTGCATGCCATAACAACTGTATCAAAAAGAAGTTGCGCATCTATGTTAAATAAACGCTCCAAGGCTTAGCCTCCTTTCTCTTATTTTTCACAAGGCGAAACCTGTCTCTTAGAGTTTTCCAAGAAGTGGGTTTGCGAATAAGAGAATCAAGGCTACAACCAGACCATAAAGACCTGTTGTTTCTGCGATAGCCTGTCCTAAAATCATAGTAGATGTAATATCTGATTTTGCTCCCGGATTACGTCCTACTGCTGCAGCACCATGTCCTGCTGCGATACCCTGACCAACACCAGGTCCGATACCTGCGATCATCGCAAGACCTGCACCAACTGCTGAACACGCTAAAATTAAACCTTCGTTCGAAATATTCATAACTCATTTCCTCCTGTTTATGTTTTCTTTTTTCTTTTTTGAGTTTAAACACTATTCCGGTATTTTGTCTGTGATCCATACCATTGTCAGCATACAGAATACATATGTCTGAATAGCACCTGAGAACACATCAAAGTATGCATGGAGAATACCAGGCCAGAACCATGCAATCTTGTACAACAGTCCATAAATAAGTCCCATAATAACGGTTCCTGAAACTACGTTACCAAACAAACGCAGTGAAATTGAAATCGGCTGTGCGACTTCACCTATCAGGTTAATTGGGAATAAGAATGGTAATGGCTTAAATAAGTTGGTAAATGCACCGAACTTATTCCACTTGATGTTGTTGTACTGAACTAATACGGATGTAATAAGACCAAGTGGTAATGTTACACCGTAATCTGCAGTAGGCGGTCTCAGACCTAAAAGGCCGGAGATATTCGCAATTAACAGGAAGATAAATAACGTTCCAATATAATTGCGATACTTTACTGCATGTTTCCCCATATTGCCTTTTACAAGATTGTCCAACATTTCAACAACCAGTTCCGCAATATTCTGGAGAGTTCCCGGTCTTCCTTCTTCGTCTTTCAACTTCGAATGAACAACCAGTGAAAAAATCAGCAATATCATTACAACAATGAGAATACTGACATGGGTGGTGGTTAACCATAATTCCTGTCCGAATAAATGAAATTTTAGCAGACCATGAATCTGGAAATCCGGCTCTTTCGCCGCCAGTATTCCTAAGCTAGTTCCCACTTCTTCCACCTCCTTTACTTATTCTTTTTTTAAAACTTTTTGCAAGACCGGCTGTAAATAAGCCGACACTTTCAATCCCATTACTCCAGCGAGCAATGTGAGTACATTTGCAATGTCCAGATAAGCGACCGCGATAAACACGACAACCACCACTATGTATCGCTTCATATAGGACTTCTGCATATACTTTTTTGCTCCTGCCTCCCCCAAATCCAACGCTTCGTTCACAGAGTTCTTCATGTGAATCAGCATTCCGATACCGGTTGCGATTCCAATCCATAACCCACAGGTCATCTTCAACAAATTGCCTGAGAGAAACACACAGATAATCTGAATGATAATCCCATATACTACCATCGTGATTATCATCTCTCTGGTTAATTCATCTGGCTTTCCCATGGTCACTCTCCTCCCTACTTAATATCGTTTCTTTTTGTCTTCTGGATCCTCATTGGCATGCCGTGCAAGAATATATGCATTCCGCATTCCAGCTACAATGCCCATGATTACCAACGGGATAAACACCGGAAAATTGATTTTCTTTTCCAGCCATGAGCCGAGAAAAGTGCAAAACAAAACAGGAACGATGATACTAATGCCAAGCTGTGATACTAATGCAAATGTTCGATATACACTTTGCTTATACTTCATATCTTTGTCCCCGTTTCCTAAAATTTCTCTAAGCTATATTATACTCAAATCAGTGCTTCCTGTCTAGTAATTTTGAAAAGTCAGTGTGTTTTTTCACTGTTTTTGTACATTCTTTTTCTCTTTTTTCAAACTCATGTATATTTCTTTTGAAAATATCAGAGTTTTCCGACTTTTATTTTATTTATCATTTTGGGTCATCTTAACATGAAAGGCACCCTTGTTTCAAGTCAGCAGGGTGCCTTTCATACTTTTTTAATATTTTTTATTCTTCCCACTCCAGACGATGAAGATGTCCTTCTGTATTCATTCCCGCAAATCCGTTCTGCCGTAATGCCTCATATAAAACAATTGCCACTGAGTTTCCCAGATTAAGGGAGCGAATATCTCCTATCATCGGAATACGCAGGGTATCTTCCTTATGATGGGCCAGAATTTCTTCCGGTATCCCGGCGCTTTCTTTTCCAAACATAATATAACAATCCTCTTCAAATTGTACATCCGTATATAAATTTGGCGATTTTGTAGTTGCCATGTAGATCTTTGCGCCCGGATTCTTCTCCAGAAAATCCTGATAATCAATATAAGTTGTCACATCCAGTGATTCCCAGTAGTCCATGCCTGCTCTTTTCAGATTTTTTTCATTCAGCCGGAATCCCAATGGTTCAATCAAATGAAGTCTTGTGCCTGTAGCCACACAGGTTCTTCCGATATTTCCTGTATTTGCCGGTATTTCCGGCTCAAAAAGTACAATATTTAACATAAGCTGCCTCTCTTTATCTTCTCAACTTTCTATTCTTCATCACGTGCCTGGCTGCTCAGAAATCTTGTCAGTTCATCCTGCGCCGGTCTGTCTAAATAACGTTTTTCCCCACCATTCATAAGAACTCGTTCTGCCTTGTCCGTTGTATAACCAATCACTACAGCTTCTATATTTTCTTCATGCAGACGTTCCACAAGTTCCTCTCCGTTTTCCGTCACAGCCAGAATACATCCGGCACTTGTGAGTTGATACGGATTCAGATGGAAATACTCACACACTTCTATGGTTTCCTGCCTGATAGGAATTTTTCTCATATCCACCGAAAGACCAAGGTCTGCTCCTTCCGCCAATTCCCAGAGTGCTCCGAGAATCCCGCCTTCTGCGACAGGATGCATTGCAGATATCATATCGGTTGCTGCTCTTTCCGTCACAAAATCTGTATAAATACCATCGTAATGACTTTCTAAGTTATTCAAAAAAGCCGGAATAAAGCGTTCTCTAAGCTCTGCTTCCTTCGCTCTTTTGATCCGCAGACTTCCTTCCAGTCCGGCATACCCTAGTAAAACAATATCCTGAGCCGGCTTCGCCATACTGCTTCGTACCAGCCCGTCTTCCGATACATATCCCAACGCATTTGCACACACAACCGTTGTCTGAATTCCCGGCACAATCTGTACATCCGCTTTCATAATCGGAATCTGCCACACTTCTGACTTTTCCTCTGCCAAAGCAATCATGGTCTTGATTCGGGATTCGTAGGCAAATTCCGGAAGCAGAATCTGTAATTCCACACCGGCAGTAACTGCCCCATGCGCTACAACCGCATTTGCCGCCTGTGCCATGGCAAATACGCACAAATCTTTCTCATTTCCAAACAGGGAAGCACTGGCTGACAACACGTACTCTCCGTCTTTCGTCTGAATGCCGCAACAGGTTTCCTCCCTGGAAGGTTTCCACAGTATTTTATTGCCCTCTTTATTCTCTTCCATATGCAGCTGTTTCCGCACAGATCTCCTGTAAATGGTCTGGCTTACCTTTCCTGCTTTCATATATTCTGCCTCTTTATTTTCTGAATCTTCTTATTTTCTCCACAGTTCCATCTATTCTCCCTGTGAACTGCTTTCCGTCTGCAATGCCTGCTGCTCGAGGCTTTTGGCCTGACTAATCGCATTTTCTATCTGACTCTTATCCTGCGTTTTTATGGAATTATCCACCAAAGCAGAAGCCTCACTGTTTTCCGAGTAAGTGCCTACCGTAATTTTCAGTTCCGATGCATTGTAGCGGCTGTTATTCATTACCTTACGGCTGACTTCTTTGCCGTCTTCGTATACAACCTTCCAAAGCTTTGCTACCCGTCCATTAATCTTGGAGCCTTCACTGTTCATTTCTCCCAGAGTCAGACCGGAATCTGCCACATATTTTGTCGTATAATCAATCACTTCCAAAGTCTCGCTCTCATATTCTACGGAACGATTGGATGGTCTGGTCTCTTTTCCATAAATATGAAACCATAAATTGTTGGATCCATCTAAATAGCCTTCAATCAAGATCGGTGTGTCATAAGAATTTTTAAACTGTAAATCTTTAAGTCCTTCCGCAATAGCCGCATCTCTCGATGGTTCTACATAAGTCACTATCATGGAGTGGGCACTTCTGGTTACAATCTCCAGTTCTGCATAAAGCACTGCATTATAAAGAGTTGTAGATACCTGGCACAGTCCGCCGCCAATATTCTGTACCACCTGACCATTTTCATAGGCACTTCCTGATACATATCCATTTTCCTCTGTATAAGGAACCGTTGCCTGCTCTACTGAATATGTTTCCCCAGGCATCAGCACTGTTCCGTTAATCAGCTCCGTAGCCCTTGCAATATTAGTGACACGGGTTCCAGACCCCGCCGCCGTATAGAAAGACCCCAGTTCATCCTGAATGGATTCCAAATCTTCTCTGCGAATTTCCGGTTCTTCAACAGTTTGAATGGCCTCAAACTCCAAATCTTTATAATCCCACTCTGTATTCAGATATTCTGTCAGCTTTTCAATGGATGTATCCGTATCAATGATAGTACCTTCCACTTCATCTGTAATCTCAAATCCGTTCCCCGTATGCCGGATTGTCGCATTCTGGGCACGGACTTCCAGCGGCTGGGCTTTCTCTGCAATTACCGCTGACATTTTCTCTGTGTCAAGTGCAAAATCGTCATCAAAAACCTTATTTTCTTTCTTCAGCTTTCGAATCTGGTTCCACCTTTTCCACACGGAACCTTGTTTCCCATAGGAAATAGCCTGCTTTACCGTTTTATCCACATTATCCATGGATAGTCCCAATTCCTGAAGGGTGGCTTCTGTAGATTCTTCCCCGACTTTAATCGTAGCTTTTGCTTCTCCATACTCCTCTACTTTTGCAAGAAGTGCCTGCTTCGCTTCTTCCTCATTCATTCCGGAAACATCCGTTTCTCCTATATATACACGATCATGTATTACCTTGGCATCTGTTTTATTTACATAACGGTACATTGCAAAATAGACTACCAGAAACAGTACTATTACCGAACCGCCAATCTTGATGCACAAATTTCTCTTTCTCCTCCTGCTTGCTTTGGAACGCGCATGAATTGTTCTCTTCTTCTTGCTCATTTCAAAATCCTCTCTTTAACCTCTCTTTACATTAATACCGGAAGTATGCTGCCTGCCAGCATTGCCACAACTAAAATGCAAATGATAACCGCAGCAATTTTCTGCGTTGTCTTTGGGTTAAACATGATTCTCACCTCATATCAAATATTTCCTTACATTTTATACTCTTTATTCTTGTTTTGCAAGAACCTCTGCCGGATTTTCCACTTCATACACCTGTGCCTGATAATTAAGTGGATTCCGGTTTTGATAATCAAATAAAATGTATACTGGACGGGCCTGCATATCGCCCATTACGTCGCAGGAAAATTTTTCCAGATGGGTCATTTTCCGCAGTTTACGCTTCTCACTGGTCCCATAACCTTTCAGGTAAACTCGTTCTTCTGCTTCTTTGTCATAAAATCTGCGTTCTTCTTCTCTGTCCAATAATTCTTCTCCGGCAAACTCCGGCCGGTTCTTTGCATTTTCGCGCAGATAAAAATCAAGAATCAACAGCTGCCTGTACTGCTCCAGAGGCCGCACATCTTTTTCTTTTGCAAAATCCAGTAAAATCTCATAGCGCGAAGTTCTGGAATGATTCAGCAGATGGTATCCATGTTGCTCATAAAAGGCAGCCAGTTCTTCAAACATACAGAATGCATCTGGGAATTGTTTTTCCAGCCACAGAAGTGTATAGCAGAACTGGCGGCTGTTGTAATAGACTTCCACCATTTCTTCAATTCCTTTCAACCGCAATGTATCTTCATAAGGAAGCCATTTCGTATAAAGCACCTCATACGGTGGACATCCCTTGTAAACAAGTCCATAATTTTCCTTCTGTTCTTCCATGTAAGAACCCTTTAAAACTTTCAGGAATCCCAGCTGAAGCTGCTCCGGCTGCAAAGCGTAAACGTCTACGAAGGACTTATGAAAGCTTTCGTAATCTTCATACGGAAGTCCTGCAATTAAATCCAAATGCTGATGGATATTACCATAACTATTGATTCGCTTCACGATTCTTGCCACTTCTTCGAACTTCATTGTTCTTCGAATTTCGTGAATCGTTTGCTCATTTGTCGACTGCACTCCGATTTCCAGTTGAATCAATCCGGGACGCATATGACTCATTAATTCCAGTTCTTCCTCATTTAACAAATCCGCAGACACTTCAAAATGAAAATTTGTCACACCATTATCGTGTTCCATGATATAAGACCAGATTGCCATCGCATGGTCATGCTTGCAGTTAAAGGTACGATCCACAAATTTTACCTGAGGAACTTTATGTTCAATAAAAAACTGCAATTCTTCTTTTACCAAATCCAAATTGCGGAATCGGAGACATTTATCAATGGAAGACAGACAATAACTGCACGAAAACGGACATCCTCTACTGCTTTCGTAGTATACAATCTTATGTTCAAAATCCTTCATGTCATGATAAACAAAAGGTACTTTGCTTAAATCCATGGTTTTCCGCCACACATTGTCACAAATATGTTTTTCATTCCTATATACAATACCTTCTATCTGGGCCAGCTCTCTCTCTTTTTCCTTATCATTATAAAATTCGATGAGTTCACAGAAAGTCTGCTCTCCCTCCCCTTTCATCACACCATCGACCTCCAGAAGACGTGTAAGTACAGCAGGTCCGTCATAAGACACCTCTGGTCCGCCAATCCAGATTAACATTTCCGGCAGAAGCTTGTGTATCTCCCGTACGATTTCTTCCACATAATTCAGGTTCCAGATATAACAGGACAGGCACAGCATGTCCGGCTTTTTCTTATATATATCCTGTAAAATATCATCTGTCTGCTGGTTAATGGTGTACTCTGCCAACAAAATCTCCGTATCCACCTTTGCATTTTCCGACAAATTCTTCTCTGCATATGCTTTCAGGCTGTATACCGCAAGATTCGAATGGATATATTTTGCATTTATAGCAGTCAATAAAACTTTCATCATCGTTCCTCCTAAAGTTACCTCTTTCATAATACGATATTTTTTACAAATGTAAAACAAAAACTCACCGATTAGTTGACATTTCTCCAAAAAACAGGTAAAATTAATGTCTGTGCAGCCGGGGTGTTAGCGGTACCCTGTACCTACAATCCGCTACAGTAGGGGTGATGCTGTGCCGAGGGCTTTTTTGGTCAAAGCTGCCTTTGGTTTGTGACGTTGATATCTGGGTCTTACGCGGCAGAAATCTGTGAACCGTGTCAGGTCGGGAACGGAGCAGCACTAAGCAGAAGCTTCTGGGTGCCGTAAGGCAGCCTGGGTTGAGTTTACTGCCAGAGTAACGTTTGGTTGAAATTTGTTCGACGCACAGCGCACATAGAAAGAAATGAGATTTTTTTCAGAATGACATTTCCTTTATCTGATTATTCATTTTTCACTTTACTTCCCGTAATTATCCATGCTATAATGCTTTTAATTCAAACGTACTGATTGTGAAGGATAATGCCTAAGCAAAAAGGCGCACAGTGTATATCGTATACAAAGTATTGAACTGTATCATTTGATTTTACAATATATCAGCTAATACTTAGATTCATTTATCTGCGCCATCCGGTGCAGTTTTTTTATTATAGCAAGAAAAAAATATGCAACTTTTGTCCTCACATCAATACTACTTTAGCGAAAGGAGATTACTACATATGTCAGACTCAGACACACGAATTGCTCTGATTGGGATTGTTTTAAGTAGCCATGAATCTGTGGAACAGGTAAATGCCCTGCTGAGTGAATATGGTACCTATATCATAGGACGAATGGGCCTGCCTTACAGGAAAAAGAATCTTTCTATCATAAGTGTTGCGCTTGATGCGCCGAACAATGTTATCAGTGCTCTTTCCGGAAAACTCGGAATGCTTCCGGGAATTAGTGCAAAAACAATTTACAGCAAAACTGCATAAGGAGGAGTTAGAAATGGGATTAAACAGTGTTCCTTCTGCTGATCGCGTACATATCGGAATTTTCGGTAAGCGAAACGCAGGAAAATCCAGTATTATTAACGCAATTACCGGACAAAATCTAGCAATTGTATCTGATGTTCTCGGCACCACTACCGACCCTGTATTAAAGGCCATGGAGCTTCTGCCCCTTGGTCCGGTTGTCATCATTGATACTCCAGGTCTGGATGATGAGGGAGCGTTAGGAAAGCTTCGTATTCAGAAAGCTTATCAGATTTTAAACAAAACAGACATTGCCGTGCTGGTTATAGACGGTTCATCTGGTGCTACCCAGGAAGATTATGATATTCTCGAACGGATTCGTGCAAAGCAGATTCCTTATGTGATAGTCCGCAATAAAGCGGATCTTCCTGTCTGTCCGGACAAGGTTGCATTTCCATCTGAATGGATTACCGGCAAAAATTCAATTTCTGTCAGCACGGCATCAGGCAAAAACATCTATGAACTAAAAGAATGTATTGCCCATCAGGTCCCAGAGGAAGATACCTCCTGTAAAATCGTAGGTGACCTTCTTGCTCCTAATGACAAAGTTGTTCTGGTTATTCCAATCGATTCTGCCGCTCCAAAAGGTCGTCTGATTCTGCCGCAGCAGCAGACTATCCGCGACATTCTGGAAGCAGGCGGTGTCTCTGTTGTAACCAGAGATACGGAACTTGCAGAAACGCTTGCCTCTCTTGGTACAAAGCCAAGAATGGTAATTACGGACAGTCAGGCGTTTGAGCGTGTTTCTGCCGAGACTCCTTCTGATATACCTCTGACTTCCTTTTCTATCCTGCTTGCAAGATATAAAGGGAACTTACGTGCTAATGTAAATGGAGCACGCACACTGGATAAGTTAAAGGACGGAGACAAAATTCTGATTTCCGAAGGTTGTACCCATCACAGACAGTGTGAGGATATCGGAACCGTAAAACTCCCGAAATGGATTCTGGACTACACTGGAAAGAAACTGGAGTTTGAATTTACAAGTGGAACAGAATTTCCATTAGACTTATCTCCTTATGCCCTTATCGTGCATTGCGGAGGCTGTACCTTGAATGAACGGGAGATGAAATTTCGTTTGAAATGTGCAGAAGATCAGAATATTCCAATAACGAATTACGGCATCTGTATTGCCTACATCCACGGAATACTGGAACGGAGCATTGCCCCATTTTCAAATATTTAAAAATAATCCGAACATAAATCATAAAAAATAAAAGAAGTCGAATCAGGTTCCTTTTTTCCCTGTCCGGCTTCTTTTCTACCATTATTGAGCTTCTTTTTTTCTTTTCTGTTTTTCCCGTAACTCTTTAAAAAACCCTTTCATCATCTGAGAGCATTCTTCTTCCAACACCCCTGATGTTATCTCTACCTGGTGATTAAAACGGTCCACCTGAAGCAGATTAAGGATAGATCCTGCGCAGCCGGCCTTCGGGTTCATGCACCCAATCACTACCCGCTTTACTCTTGCCTGTACAATTGCCCCGGAACACATCTGACAAGGTTCCAGAGTCACATACAACGTACAGTCTTCTAACCGCCAGTCCCCCATTTTCTTGCTTGCTTTTTTAATTGCTGCCATTTCTGCATGCGCCAGTGGATTCTTATCAGTGGTTCTCCGATTGTAACCTCTGCCGATAATTTTTCCTTCGTATACAATCACGCATCCAATCGGAACCTCTTCTATCTTCCATGCTTTCTCTGCCTGTCTGATTGCCTCTTTCATATATTTTTCATCTGTAGTCAGTCTCTGTCTCATATTATTCCTCTGTTATTCTCCTATGACAATGCTTACTCTGCGGCACCAGTATCCAAAGTTTTCTCCCTCATCCATCTGTTCTTCTGCCAGTTCAATTTCACCCTCATCCGGTTTCATAAATTGGTCAAATCCAAAAGAATATGCTACCTTTTCCTCTTTCGGATGATAGATTCCCGGAACGCCAATCCAGCACGCACCATCCTTCTCAAAAGAAACTAAATGATGATAATTATGATATCCATGCAAAAGGAAATGATTATTTGCCAGTTTCCATTCTGTCCGCGGCAGTCTCGCCAAATCCTCTCGTGTAATCTTAAAAATCTGGTCTTTCTCTGAAACTTGTTTTACTTCTTGTTCCGATTCCGGTTCTTCCGATTCTGGTTCTTCCGATTCCGGTTCTTCCGTTTCTGTTTCTTCTGTCTCTGCTTCTTCTGTCTCTGCTTCTTCCGTTTCTGCTTCTTCTGTTGCTGCTTCTTCCGAATCGGATGGTTCTATCAGTTCTTCTTCTCCTGCCAGCGTTGCCATTTTCAGCAGTTTCTGTTCATATTCTTCCTTACGAATCATTTGCTCCGGATTAACATTCTGTCCATCCCAGGCAGCCCCATACCAACGTTTATCTCCAGCTTGTTCGCTACTGATTACAATTCCTCTGATTCTGTCAAAGATGTCTTTGCCACCCACATCATGAATATCGTATTCCAGACGGTATCCAAAGACCGGCGACTGACTCCTTATTGTTCCCATGGAAATACCAATACCGCTATCGTCCTCAAAGTAAACCATAAAAATTTCAAACATTTGATTTCCATCTATTGGAAAGCCACGCCCGTATATCTGAAGCGACATACTGTTTTCCTTGCATTCTCCCCTGACAAATCCAACATTCTGAACCGGTCTTCCATTCTGATATTCATATAAATATTGAACCATTTTCCGCATAATATGGAATAACTCCTTTACAATCACATTTCTGTCTATTCCATACTATTCTTTTCCACCTTAAAAGATTCCAGTCAGTTCCTGATACAGACGCTTTGCATAACTGTCCGTCATTCCACAGATATAATCTGTTACCAACAAAATCCTGAGATACAGCTTTTCTGCCTCACTCTTTCCCTTACCGTGAAAATGATATGCTTCCTTGTAATTTTCTGAAATAAAAGAAACCAACCGCATATGAATCGAGTTTAATTTTTCTCCTTCTACATCATAGTAGATCACTGCATTTACAAATTTATCCATCAGTACATTTAATATTGTGGATTCGATAACTTCCATTTTGTATATCTGATAAGAGCTAAATACTCTCCGGTATGCCATATCACCAAGCAGGTTCATCAGACTTTCCGCTTCTGTTCCATAGAACAAATCATGTTGATATTCTCCATTCATAATCGCATCATAATTCGAAGTGAATCCAGAAGTAGCACAACCAATCAGAAAACCTTGTATTCTTACAATCCAGTTTTTGATTGCATATTCTTCCGGCTGCTCTTCTCTTCTTTCTTTTGCGCGCTCATAGAGCTCCTCCAATTTCCCAAGTGGGGAAAATCCATTTTCTCCCTTTGTGCCCTGTGGCAAACTGCTCAGTTCTTCATAGAGAGTTCCATATGACAGAAAACCTTTTACAAAAGCGTCTTCAATATCCGCAGTTTTGTAGGCAATATCATCCGCTGCTTCTAAGATAAATGTCAGTGGATGACGGCTGCCCTCTGTCTCGGTTTCTTTTTGAACGGCATCAAACATTTCTTTATCTGCATAATAATATCCAAGCTTTTTCTTCTTAATGTCACCAGAATCCCTATCAATTTCTACCGAAGAAACCGGATATTTCAAAATACTTCCAAGCAGCCCATAAGTCAGATTCATTCCCCGTTCATCCACCAGATAATGAAGCTTTGTAACCAGTCGGAATGCCTGCGCATTTCCTTCAAAGTGATACAAGTCCTCTCGCATCTGGTCCGTCAGTACTTCTGTGACTTTCTTCCCTTTAAATTCTATCTTGTCCAGATTCTGTTCAAACCACTCTCGGATTGCCAATTCTCCAAAGTGTCCAAACGGTGGATTTCCAATATCATGAATGAGTCCTGCACACTGAAGAATATTGCAGATATCTTCTTTCATTTGTGGTGTAAATGTCTCATCCTTCTGATATTTTAAAATATTTTCGCTGATATTCTGTCCCAGTGACTTTCCAAAGGAAGATACCTCCAGCGAGTGGGTCAGTCTGGTCCGTATAAAATCACTTTTGTCAAGCGGAAAAACCTGTGTTTTATCCTGAAGCCGCCTAAAAGATGCACTTCCTATAATACGGTGATAATCTTTTTCAAACTCACTTCTCAAATCAGCAGATGATTTTCCAGCATTAGATGAACTGCCGTTCTGACGCTCCCGTGCCTCAGCCAGCAGCTTATTCCATTCCAGCTTCCATTTCATAAGTATCTTACTCCTTTTCGTCGTGCTTTGCATCTAAAAATATTCTATAAGTTATTTGCCGCACACCTGATATCTAAGCACCCCAGACTATAATTCCAAGCACTGCTGATAATAGGATTAGCACGATAGGGGAAAGCTTTTTCTTTGCCCCGTATTTCGTTCCAAACCATAAGCTCCCAAGAAAAACTGTAAGAAGCACGGTCCGGATGTCAATTACACTCTTCGTATGCAGGGAAAGGCAGCCATCCAAAAGCATATACGCTCCTACGGCCAGCACAATTCCCGTCACACATGACCTTACCCCTTCCATTCCTGCCTGCACATAGGTATTTTCCCACACCTTTTTCAGTGCAAACATAAATAACAAAATGATAAAGAATGCCGGAAGAACAGAAGCCAGTGTGGCTATCATTGCACCCGGGAATCCCGCCTGACTAATTCCCACATAAGTAGCCAAATTTACCATAAGTGACCCCGGAGTACTCTCACTGACCGCAATCATATAAGTTAAGGTTTCTTCATCCAGCCAGCCATACCTTAGTGCTACATCTTGAATCAGCGGAATTGCTCCGTATGCCCCACCAAAAGAAAAACAGCCCACTTCCAAAAAGCCTAAAAACAATTCCAAATAAATCATTTTACCCGGCCTCTCTTTCCATGGATTTTCTTAATCTGGAACGTAACTAAACTAAATAGTGCCGCCAGCAAAAGCAAGATAACGGAAGACAGGTTCCATGCAAAGATATCCGTAAGCATCATCAGGACAAATGCCGCAAACATAATTCCTATAGATTGTTTATTTTTTTTCATTTCTTTCATCATGGATATTCCCACATCCAGAATCGTAATTCCAACTGCCACTGCAATACCTTTCAGTGCATTTACCACAATAGTAAACTCCAGAAAATTATCCATAAACAATGCAATGACATAGATAATTACAAAAGACGGAAGCACAACTCCCATTGTTGCCAGAACTGCCCCAAAAATGCCCGCCTGCTGAAAGCCCACAAAAGTTGCACTGTTAATCGCGACCGGTCCCGGTGTAGACTCCGCAATCACTGTCACATCCATAAGCTCTTCATGGGTAATCCAATGCCGTTTTTCCACACATTCTTCTTCAATCAGAGACAGCATAGCCAGCCCGCTTCCAAATGTAAATAATCCTATTTTAAAAAATGTAAAGAAAAGTTCCAGCAACGTATACCTTTGCTGAAACTTTTTCTTATTAGTCCAAGTAAATCGGTGGTTCATAGTCTTTTCCTAATGTTGCTTTCTTCTGCTCTTCAAATCCTAAAAATGCCCATTCCGTCATATCTGTCCACTTGTGTTCTTTTCTGTCATATACCTGTACATATCCAATTCTCTTTGGATGCATGCGAACACTGTTAGACTGATATTCCCGTCCGGTGTATGGGTTAATATCCCCAACCTCTCTGTCCTCTTCTACATCGTTTCTCTGCTTAATCGGCTGAAAATATTTGGACTCATGAGAATAGACCGGTTCTTCCTTCTTTATACTGGTCTGGCTTCTGACTGGTTCTGCATTCGCTGGTTCCGCGTCAACCGGTTCTTCTGCCGCGTTTTCTGCTTCAGCCGGTTCCTCTGCTGCTTCTGCTTCAGCCGGTTCCTCTGCTATGAATTCCTCTTCAACCGTTTTCTCTGCTATTACTTCCTCTTCAATCGGCTCTTCTGCCTGCATGATTTCTTTTTCCTGCTTTTTTTCCTCACGAAGCATCTTCATTTCTTTCTTTGCAGCAAGCTTTCCAAGTTCTTTCTCTGTAGGAAGCTTTTCTTCTATTACAGAAGCTCGCTCTGCCTCAAGAGATGCCAGAATACTGAGCTGAAATGAGCATCCAAGAATCTCTGCAATCATACGCATATCCTGTTCCTGAAAATTATCTCTTCCAAGTCTCTGAGTCAGATTCTGGCGGGACATCTTTTTCCCTGTTCTCTCTTCAATCTGTTCTGCCAGCTCTTTGATTGTCATTCCTTTTCTGCTTAATACGATCTTAACTTGCTCACCGAATGTTAAGTTTAACATGCGTACTTTTCCTCCTTTAACTCATCCTATCTCAAAATGCTTTTACCATTTTTTATTTTTCAGTACAACGGCGGAACGCTTTCCCATCATCATAGAAATCTCACCATGCTGTACTTTATATTCCTCAAATTCTCCTGTATATCCATCAGCATAAGTATATAACATCCTTACCATATGGACACCTTCTTCAACTTCTGCCCTCCAGACCGGCACAGTAACTTCCTGCAGCCTGTCTGACTGGTTTACAACTACGATAATCTGTTCCTCGCCCCAGAACCTTCCATATGCCAGCACCCCCGGTTCTATAGTAAGAAATACAACAGAACCGCTCTTCAAAACCTGATTATTTTTGTGTATCCGTATCGTTTCCCGGTAAAATTCTATCAATTCCTGATTTTCACTTCCCCAGGGATAGGTTCGTCTGCTGTCCGGATCTGTAAATCCGCAAACTCCTGCTTCATCTCCATAATAGAGGGTCGGCGCACCCGGCCAGGTCATCTGTATCACAATAGCCATACGCATGACTGCCAGACAAATTCCTTCTTCGGCTGCTTCTGAGCCAAGTGTTTCTACTCTTCCAGCCCTATGATTCGTTCTCGTCAGAAAACGTGAATGGTCATGATTCGATAACTGGTTCATGGCAGTCTGCAGGGACGGTGTCATCATATTCGCCATATGCTGCCGCATAGCAGACTGAAAATACTCTGCATTTCCAAGCAGGTTCTCACGATACTCATCACTGTGTTTTTCCATACCTGTCAGAAACCAGGTAACCGGTTCCATAAATGCATCATAATTCATTACCGAATCCCACTCATCCCCTTGAAGCCATTGTTCCGGGTTTCCATAGTGTTCTGCTAATATAATTGCCTCTGGTTTTGCTTCTTTCACAACCTTTCGGAATTTTTTCCAGAATCTGTGATTGTATTCTTCGCTTTGTCCAAGGTCGGCTGCCACATCCAGCCGCCATCCATCAATATTATAAGGTGGCAGCAGCCACTTTTTTGCAAGATTAAGTATATATTCTTCCAGTTCTTTTGAACCTTCATAATTCAGTTTGGGAAGTGTGTTATGATTCCACCATCCCCGATAGTTTTTATTATATGGCCAGCTCCCGGCATCTTCATTTTCAAAAATAAAGTAATTCCGATAGGGACTCTCTTTAGACAGATATGCACCGGTTTCATAGCCCTCTGCATAGCGGTAAATCAACTCTCTGTCCAGCCATTTGTGGAATGAACCACAATGATTAAACACGCCGTCCAGAATAACCCGCATCCCACGTCTGTGGATTTCTTCCACCATTTTTATAAAAAGCTGATTGCTTGCTTCCAAATTCTGTTTATTTGTAGTACGGATTCTGTATTGTTCCGCATAGCGGTTATCCGCGTCTCCCGGATTCGGCTTTCCTTCTCCATCTGTGACAATCCGTCCAATATGGGGGTCAATCCAGTCATAATCCTGTGTATCATATTTATGATTAGACGGAGAAACAAAAAGCGGATTACAATAAATCACTTCCACCCCCAGCTTTTGCAAATAATCCAGCTTATCTATGATGCCCTGTAAATCACCACCATAAAACTCCCGGACATCCATGCTTTGCGGTTTTCGGTTCCAGTCATCCACGTGCTGAACCGGTTTTCCAATATAAAGATATTCACCCGTTTCGACATCATTTGTCTTATCACCATTGCAAAACCGGTCTACAAAAATCTGATACATCACTGCACCTTTTGCCCAGTCCGGAGTCTGAAATCCCGGGACAAGCCGGAAGTCATACTCAGAATTTCTTTCTGTCTGTACTCCACATTTATTGTAAAAGCAACGTTCTCCCAGGCTATGGGCTTCAAAATAATACCTTACCGCTTTATCCGTAACTGTAACGGATGTCTCATAAAAATCGAATCGACCACGGGTAATCGTTTTCTTCATAAGGATTCTCTGCTCCTCAAGGCAGAGAATCGCTTTTTCTACATCATCCTTTTCTGTTCGGAACCACAGCCTGACTAAATCCCCTGTTTCTGGTTCAGCCGGACTTACATAGGCCTCTGTCCCATCGCAAAACAGTGCGTCCCTGTTCATTGTTTCCTCCCAGTACCTTATTTAATCAAATAACGCTTCAAATTCTTCACGCGTAATCTTTTCTTTCTGAAGTAAAAGCCCAGCACAGTCATGAAGAACCTTATCATTTTCCACCAGAATCTGCTTTGCTTTTGCGTAACACTCATCAATAATCCGCTTTACTTCGGAATCAATGATTGATGCAACTTCTTCTCCATATCCTCTGGAAGTACGCCCAAAGTCTCTTCCAATAAATACTTCATCACTGTCATTATCATAATCAATCAGGCCAAGACGTTCAGACATGCCGAACTTCGTTACCATTGCTTTTGCATAGGCAGTTGCCTGCTTGATATCCTGGGAAGCACCTGTAGTAATATCGTCAAAAATCAGTTCTTCTGCCACACGTCCACCCAATGCTACTGTAATATCCTGTAACATTTTTCCTTTGGTATTAAAGACTTCGTCTTTTTCAGGAAGCGGCATAGTATAACCCGCTGCCCCAACACCTGTTGGAATAATAGATACACTATATACCGGTCCCACATCAGGAAGCACATGGAATAAAATCGCATGTCCTGCCTCGTGGAAGGCTGTAATCTTCTTTTCTTTGTCGGAAATCACACGACTCTTTTTCTCAGCGCCAATTCCAATCTTTACAAAAGCTTTACGGATATCCTGCTGAAGTAAATATGCCCTTCCCTCTTTTGCAGACAAAATGGCAGCTTCATTCAGAAGATTTTCCAAATCTGCTCCGGTAAATCCTGCTGTTGTCTGTGCAATCTGCTGCAGATTCACATCATCTCCAAGCGGTTTACTCTTGGCGTGTACTTGAAGAATTTCAAATCGTCCCTGTACATCCGGTCTTCCTACTACAACCTTACGGTCAAAACGTCCCGGTCTTAAAATCGCCGGATCCAAAATATCTACACGGTTAGTAGCTGCCATTACGATGATTCCTTCATTGATTCCAAATCCATCCATCTCTACGAGAAGCTGATTCAGAGTCTGTTCACGTTCATCATGTCCACCACCCATACCGGTTCCTCTTCGTCTCGCCACCGCATCGATTTCATCGATAAAAATAATACAAGGTGCATTCTTCTTGGCTTCTTCAAAAAGGTCTCGTACTCTGGAAGCTCCGACTCCAACAAACATCTCTACGAAATCCGACCCGGAAATCGTAAAGAACGGCACTCTTGCCTCACCGGAAACTGCTTTTGCCAGAAGTGTCTTACCTGTTCCCGGAGGACCTTCAAGCAGAACTCCTTTCGGGATTCTTGCACCTACGCGGGTATATTTCTCAGGATTACGGAGAAAGTCTACAATTTCCTCCAAATCTTCCTTCTCTTCACGCAGTCCTGCGACATTTTCAAAATTCACGGTATTCTCAGTCGTCATCTTCGCCCGGCTCTTACCAAAATTCATCGCTTTGGCATTTACCCCGCCATTCTGGCGGTTCATCATGGCAAACACAACTAAAATACCTCCTAGCATCAAAAGTGCCGGCAATACAGATGTCATAAACACATTATCCTGAGGAACACTTCTCAGCTTATAATCCACGTCATAAGACTGAAGCAGTTCTTCCACCTCTTTCACATCTGACACATTAAGTTCTTCCTTTGTGTCATCCTTTAACTGAATCTGGATAGTTCCTGTCGGAACCGTCTTGTCCGGTTCAATGATGACACTCTCCACTGTCTTGTTTTGTAAGGCTTTCTGAAAATCATAATAGCTGTAGTTCTGGTCCGGCTTGACTCCCTGCGTCAGAAACCAGTACATAACAACCATAAATGCGACACAAACCAATAAATTTATACCGCTTAACCCTTTTGTTTTATTTTTATCCACAATCTGCTCCTCCCACCATTACATCTTTACAATTCCAATGTAAGGTAAGTTTCTATATCTCTGTTTGTAATCCAGACCATATCCGACTACAAATTCATCCGGGATTTCAAATCCCACGTGATCTACGCGCACTTCACGCACACGTCTGTCCGGTTTATCCAGCAGAGTGCAAAGTTTCATACTGTTTGGCTGTCTCTTTTCAAGAATCTCCATCAAATAGGAAAGTGTACGCCCGGAATCAATAATATCTTCCACAACCAGCACATTTTTTCCTTCCAAAGGTTCATCCAAATCTTTGACTATCTTAACTACACCACTGGACGAAGTCTCATCCCCATAACTGCTGACACTCATAAAATCCATTGTTACCGGAACGGTAATGTATTTGGCAAGCTCACACATAAAAAATACGCCTCCCTTTAATACACAAATCATATGAATCTCTTTTCCCTCATATTCCTCACTGATGATTTTTCCCAGTTCCGCAATTCTCTTTTCTACATCTTCCTCACTTATCAGTACATCAATCCGCTCTGCCATTTAACTTCCTCCATTTATCGTAATTTCCACAATCCGCTTTGTCTGATCCGTTACCTGAAATAATGGACTCTGCCTGTATCCTATAATCCACCCTATTTCATCATGAGATACAAGCAATGGAATCTTTTTTCTTTCTTCCTGCGGAATTTTCTCATCAATGAAATACCTTTTCAAGGTTTTCGTTCCACCAAGCCGGTTAATGGTAATCCTGTCTCCAGGTCGCCGCAAACGCAATTCGACATTTTCTCCTATTATATCATAATCAAACCATTTCGTGAATGTTTTTTTAGGAACTGGACCGATATCTTCTGTGTTTCCAAAAATACGGCAGGATATCTCCCATCCCCCCATCTTCCAGCACTTTCTGTCCTCCAGTTTCAAGGAAAATGCCTCTGGAAATTCCGGTTCATCCGCTGCTGCAGACTGCTCATTTTTTCGAACCAGCACACCCTGATACACTCTTTCTGCAGTCAGTTCATAGGGTAAATCAATTTTTCGCCCTGTCTGCTGTCTCATCAGTGCTTCAGCCTGCCTTACATGTACATCTTCCAAATCCTTTTTCTGTCCTGCTGCTTCTGCCAGCACATGATAAATAACCATTCTTCGAATCAGTTCCGGAATCTGCTCATAGACCGTCTGTAAAATCAGGAAACCATTCCCAGTTGGAAGAATCAGTTCTTCAAATGCACGCTGCTCCTGAATCTCCAGATAGCTTTGCACATCTCTCAGATATTCCATTGTCACATTCATATGCTCCACAGTGCGCGAATTAATCTGCTCCTGAAAATATGGAATTACATTATTTCGAATGCGGTTTCTCGTATAAGTATCATCCAGATTGGTTGCATCCATACAATAATCTATCTTTCTTTTTTCCAGAAATTCCTCAATCTCTTTTCTTCCCACGCAAAGAAGCGGCCGTATATATACACCATTTACCGGATATATACCGCCGAGTCCTTTTAACTTACTTCCTCTTGCCAGATTCCAGAAAAAAGTCTCTGCATTATCATCTGCATGATGCGCCAGTGCGATTTTATCTGCCTGCTCTTTCCGCATCACACGTTCAAATGCCTCTCTCCGAACGATTCTTCCTGCCTCTTCTTCTGAGAGTTTTTGTTCTTTTGCCATCTTCGGAACATCTGCATGCACTAATTCCAGAGAAATCCCACGTTCTTCACAAAGATTTCTTACATATTTCTCATCATGTTCCGCTGCTGCTCCCCGGATTCCATGATTCACGTGAACTGCATAAAGGCTCGCATTTCTCCGTCTGCACCATTCATCCAGAAGCAATAGCAGACAAACAGAATCGGCCCCACCTGACACACCCACAACGATTTTGTTACCATCGGAAATCATATTCCATTTGTCTATAAATTGTTCTACTTTCTTTTGCATGTTCTTTTCCTCTTTCGTCCGTCACTTAATTGTAGCATATGTTCCAGATTCCCGCCACAAGAACTGTCATATCATCCTCCGGTGGATTTTTTCCCAATTCCAATACTTTTTCTAACAAATAATGTGCAAGTTCATTTGGATTTTCAATAGGAGTACCCTGAATCAGCAAATCAAGGATTTTCTCCTGCTCACCTGCCGGCAGTGCATCCAGTACTCCATCTGTAACCATCACCACCACATCTCCCGGCTTTAATTCTTTTGTCACACATTCCAGCTTCTGATTCTGAACAACACCGAGCGGAAGACTTTCTGAATAAATATGCTCTATCTTGTCTTTCTTCCGTATAAAGGTCGGTGCAGCACCTGCTTTTATAAATTCACACTTTCCTGTATAAAGGTCAAACAAACTCATATCCATAGTGGAAAACAACACTTCTTCACGCCCCATAACAAGAGCTGTATTCATCATGGAAATGGCGGTTTCTTTGGGAAAGCCTGCCTGTAACAGTTCTTCCAGCATTTCAATTACCATCGAGCTTTCCCTGCGTGCCTCCTCGCCCGAACCCATACCGTCAGACAAAATTGCTGCCTCTGTGCCCCCTGGCAGCCTGCTCATGGAAAAACTGTCTCCTGACACCATCTGGCAGTCTTTCCCTATTTTCGCCATTCCCTGCATCGTATAAAATGCCGGTCCTTCTACACAGATAATCATTCCGTATTCCTGTCCCACCACGCTGCGTTCTCCTTGGGTCGGACACATATTTCTTCCTGTGCAACCGGACAAAATCGCTGCCAGTACCTTTGTCGGAACACAACAGCCTTTCTCTGCTTTGACGGTCAGGTGTATCTCATATCTTCCCTGGGCATTCACAAAAAATACGGTGCTGAGCACACGGACTCCTGCCCTTTTCAAATGCCCCCGTATCTTTTTTTCCAGAGGTGGGTCCTGAAAAATGCTTGCATCCAGTTCACGCATGGTATGCTGAATCATTTTTGCAAACACATCCAACTGTTCCGCACAGTCTTCACGGCTTTGAATCATTTTGTTCCGCCACGCCATTTCCCGTTTTGCAGCTTCAAAAGTTTCCAGTGTTGTACGCAGAAAACGCGGTGCCAGCACACACTGTTTTTGAAGCCTTCTTTTCAGTTCCACATGAAGGTCCGTTCCATATATTTCTACCGCACACAGAATCTCCTGAATCATCTGGTAAATCTGCTCTTTCCCCTGTCTCATACAAATCTCCCGTTTTTCGCAGGACTTGCAGACCTTATCCTCCACAATTTCACACATATCCTGTATTTCTTGTGGTAAGAACTGTTCTCTGCGTTCTTCAATTTTCAAAAATTTTTCTCCCAGGTGCCTGAGTGACTGGGCAAACCGGTCTGCCTGAGTCACATACGGATTACGGACAACTCTATATTCTTCCCTTATTTCTTCCACACCCTTACCCCCTGTGATTATTTGTTACAATATAAATATAGAATGTGCCTCGGCACATTCTGGCGCCTGCGGCGTTCGCTTGCGATATCTCCCTTGTACGCCGCAGTGCGCATCCCCCGCGGAGCGTTTTTTCGTTATTAGGGAAATTTTCCTAATAACGAAAAAAACTTTGGAAATTACTTTCCAAAGTTTATCATTTGCAATCCAAGGGCATAACTGCCTTCTTATTCCTGTTCTTTAAACAGAATCTCATTCTCATGAACGAGACCCAGCTTTTCTTTCGCAACGGATTCGATATATTCATCCGTCCCCACATATTCCTTTAATGCATCTATTTCTTCTGAACGTTCCTGTTCTGCCTCAATCTGCACCTGAAGTTCTGCTTCTTTTGCCCGGTATACATCGTTCTTCTCCTTTAACGAAATTCCGCAGAACAAGACCACCATACCTAGCACCAGAATCACAGAACTGATTGCAAGCACACTTCTTCGATTCTTACGAAGATTGCCTGAACGTCTCTTTCTGCTCTTCTTACCTGTCATTTTTCACTCACCCTATATCTTTCGATACTTACCACAGTTTACTTTATACTTCATCTTATCGTCTTTTTTTATTTTAATCAAGAACTTTTCCCCTTTTTCTTGTCTACAAAAACGTATATTTTTTTCCATATTTTTTTCAAAACCAGAAAAGTTTTCCACAAAAAAATGCATCCGACTACAAGACCTAGTATACTGTACCAGCGTATCTTACCGTTATTTGTATGGTAAATTTGCACAAACAGATATCCGCCCATAAAAACCCAGTAACAAAAATCTTCCATTTGTATTACTACATTTTTATGGGGAATCAGTTTTCGTATCACTTTCAGAGTCGAATATAAAGCAAATCCGAATATTCCATTTAATACTGCATGCAGAAAAACCGCAAATTCCTGTTCGATAACCGACATCTGCATTTACCCGAATAATCTTGCGAAGAAATGTTCTCCCTGGGTGCGCCCTATATGTGTTTCTGAATATGCAATGCTGTCAATATTCCCGGACAAATCCACTTCTCCCTTTTCCAGATTCAGCCGATTTACATGCATGTCCGTTCCTTTTACCATCAGCATTCCCTGCTCTGTCTCTAAAAGAATTTCATTCAAATCAAAGGACAATACATCTAAAACTCCTGTTACCATGCTGTTCTTCCGGTTATTTACAACCAGCTTGTGATTCTGTGCCTTTGGCATCTGTCTTTCTTCCAATTCTTTTCCAACCTTTCCTGCGGCTTACTTCTACACATTATATGAAAGGTTGTACGATTTTATGACTGTTTTACAGATAACGGAACAGCTCTGCCGCTTCTTCTTTCTTTGTAGTATCTTTCAAATCAAGTACTTCCACTTTCACAGTCTTCGTTCCAAACTGTATTTCTATGATATCTCCCTTTTTTACCTTTACAGATGCTTTTGCTACTGCCCCATTTACCAGAACACGCCCCGCATCACAAGCCTCATTTGCAATGGTCCGGCGCTTAATCAGGCGGGACACTTTCAAAAATTTGTCAAGTCTCATTTCTTCTCTCCATTATATATAAACTATGAGAAACATGCTTCGCGTAAACTATGAGAAACACGCTTTGCGAGTTTCTCAAGTTATCGCGGCATCTACACTTCGTTCCGGTCGTTGCCGAACAAGCGTCACT
>ERZ825137.1757-NODE-1757-length-26837-cov-4.378314_pt1 | contig 26837 bp, 20 predicted proteins | sample MGYA00519873_ERZ825137 | MGnify/ENA primary metagenome ERZ825137 (study PRJEB31778, sample SAMEA3449190) | human gut metagenome | biome: human gut; feature: human-associated habitat; material: faeces | place: United Kingdom | collected 2010/2012 ...
TGAAAACTTTTTTGTAGATTAACGGAGACGAAACCAGCAGAGCCAATATGCCCTATTTGTGGCCTGGGAGCAAGTGTTGGATGCGAGTGCAGGAGCGAACATTCAACACGCCGCGACGAAAGCCACAAATAGGGTATATTGGCTCTGTTGGTTTCGTCTGTTTGCCCATTAAATAAACGAAATCATAGAATTTTTAATGTGAATCGAAAAATATTCTATCGTTTCCCAGTAAAGAATCCTATATACTGTCATTATCAACAAAAACCGAGGAGGGTACTTATAATGAGAAAAAAAGTCGTAGCAATGATGATGGCAGCAGCTTTAGTAGTTTCTACAGCAGCTTGTGGTAGCAGCGGTAGCAGCAGTAGCAGCAAGAGCGAATCAAACACAGGAAGTCAGGCAGCAGCAACTTCTGAAGTTGCAAATAAAGATAAACCACTCGTATGGTTTAACCGTCAGCCTTCTAACAGTTCTACAGGAGAACTGGATAAGACAGCTCTTAACTTTAACAAAGATACTTACTATGTAGGTTTCGATGCAAACCAGGGTGCTGAAGTTCAGGGTCAGATGGTTAAAGATTATATCGAGAAAAATATTGATAAGATTGACCGTAACGGTGATGGTGTTATCGGATACGTTTTAGCAATCGGTGATATCGGACACAATGACTCAATCGCTCGTACTCGTGGTGTTCGTTCAGCACTTGGCACAGGAGTTGATGCAAATGGTGCAGTTGATTCAACACCTGCAGGTACAAACGTAGACGGATCAGCAAAAGTTGTTCAGGATGCAAAGCTTGATGTAGATGGTAAGACATATACAATCCGTGAGCTTGCTTCACAGGAAATGAAGAACTCAGCAGGTGCTACATGGGATGCAGCAACAGCAGGAAACGCTATCGGAACATGGACAGCTTCATTCGGTGATCAGATTGATGTAGTTGTTTCAAATAACGATGGTATGGGAATGTCAATGTTCAATGCATGGGCAAAGGATAACAAGGTTCCTACATTTGGATACGATGCTAACAGCGATGCAGTAGCAGCTATTGCAGAAGGTTACGGCGGAACAATTTCACAGCATGCAGATGTTCAGGCTTACTTAACACTCAGAGTTCTTCGTAACGCACTTGATGGTGTAGATGTTAATACAGGTATCGGTACACCTGATGAAGCAGGTAACTGCTTAACAGAAGGTGAAGATTACAGATACAGCGAAGAAGAAAGATCATACTACGCATTAAACGTAGCAGTAACTGCTGAAAACTATCAGGATTTCACAGATTCAACAAAGGTTTATGACAAGGTTTCAAAACAGCTTGATTCAAGCAAGAGCCCAACAAAGAAAGTATGGCTTGATATCTACAACGCTTCAGATAACTTCTTAAGCTCAACATACCAGCCACTTCTTGAGAATTACGATGATCTGCTCAACCTGAAAGTAGATTACATCGGTGGTGATGGACAGACAGAGTCTAACATTACAAACCGTCTTGGTAACCCGGGCGAATATGACGCATTTGCGATCAACATGGTTAAGACAGATAATGCAGCATCATACACAACACTTCTTAACAAATAAGATAACGGATCGGCAGGCAATAATGATTTAACTCAGAGGGGTGTCAGATACAAGATTTGATACCCTTCTTTTACTAAGAAAGGGAAGTAGAGATATGGCAGAAGATAAGAATAAATACATCTTATCGATTCAGGGCATGAGCAAGTCATTCGGTAGAAACAAGGTTCTGGATCACATTAACCTGAATGTGAAACCGGGCTCGATCATGGGTCTTATGGGTGAGAACGGTGCCGGAAAATCGACAATGATGAAATGTCTCTTCGGAACCTATCAGAAGGACGAAGGAACTATAATATTAGATGGTAAAGAAGTAAACTTCTCAGGTCCAAAGGATGCCCTTGAAAACGGAGTTGCAATGGTTCATCAGGAGCTTAACCAGTGTCTTGAAAGAAGCGTTGTGGACAACCTGTTCCTGGGACGTTACCCAAAGAATTCCCTCGGTGTGATCGATGAGGGCAGAATGAAAAAAGAAGCTTCGGATCTGTTCAGAAAGCTCGGTATTACCGTAAATCTGACACAGCCGATGAAGAAAATGTCAGTATCGCAGCGTCAGATGTGTGAGATCGCAAAGGCTATTTCTTACAACTCAAAAGTAATTGTACTTGATGAGCCTACATCCTCACTGACAGCACCTGAGGTTGCAAAGCTGTTCAAGATGATGAGACAGTTAAAAGAGCAGGGAATTTCCCTGATTTATATATCACATAAAATGGATGAGATCTTCGAGATCTGTGACCAGATATCCGTTCTTCGAGATGGTAGTCTGGTAATGACAAAAGACAGTAAGGACACAAACATGAACGAACTGATCTCCGCAATGGTTGGTCGTTCTCTTGACAATAGATTTCCACCTGTAGACAATGAGCCCGGTGAGACAGTTCTCTCCGTACAGAACCTGTCAACAAAGTATGCACCAAAGCTCCAGAACATCACATTTGATGTTAAGAAGGGTGAGATTTTCGGACTGTATGGTCTGGTAGGTGCAGGTCGTACAGAGCTCCTTGAAACCATATTCGGTATGCGTACAAGAGCAGCAGGAAATGTACTTTATAACGGCAAGATGATGAACTTCTCATCACCAAAGGATGCCATGGATCATGGTTTTGCCCTGATCACAGAGGAAAGAAAAGCAAACGGACTTTTCCTGAAAGCAGATATCACATTTAATACAACAATTGCAAATATGAATCACTATAAGAGCGGAATCGCACTTAGCCATGACGATATGGTTCGTGCAACCGCAGAGGAGATCAAGGTCATGCATACAAAATGTATGGGACCGGATGATATGATCGCAAACCTCTCCGGTGGTAACCAGCAGAAGGTTATCTTCGGTAAATGGCTGGAGCGTTCTCCTAATGTATTTATGATGGATGATCCTACAAGAGGTATCGATGTAGGTGCCAAGTACGAGATCTATGAACTGATCATCAATATGGCAAAGCAAGGTAAAACGATCATCGTTGTATCCTCAGAGATGCCTGAGATCCTTGGCATCACAAACCGTATCGGTGTTATGTCGAACGGTCATCTTGCAGGAATCGTAAATACAAAAGAGACCAACCAGGAAGAATTATTAAGACTTAGTGCGAAATATTTGTAATAGAGAGGAGTTTTGGTTATGGCAGATAAAAGTAAGATCCTTTCGGCCGATGCAGAAGCAGTGCTTTTGAAGCCGATTGATGAATATGTAGGAAAAATACAGTCACAGATCGATGCACTCCGTGTAGACGGATCTGACAAGGTTCAGAGCTATAAGAACCAGATCGCAATTGCGAAGGAAGACAAGAACTTATCAAAGGATGAGAGAGCAAAAGCAGTTGCAGCAGCAAAGTCTGGACTTGAAAAGGCAAAGAGCGTGGAAGCAGCAAACAAGGATAAGGTATCCAAGTTGATCGCAGAAGCAGAAAAGTACCTTTCAGAGAATTATAACAGCAAATATTATGATAAAGTAGTTGCAAGCTGCGAGGCAGAAAAAGCAGCAGAAAACGAAGCTTATGAGAAGGTTCGTGCAACGATCAAGACAGAGCACGAACAGACACTTGCCAAGCTGTCCGCTGCAGACGAGATCAAAGATGAGAAATATGTATATAAGAACAGATTATTTGATGCACAGATGTCTCACGAATCCAGATTACAGGAGATCAAGGACAGAAAGCATGATGCATTTGCACATAAGTTCCATCTGATCGACCTCTTACGGATGTCCAAATACACATTTGGTCAGAAGCAGGCTCAGAAGATCGAGAATTACAAATACACATTTAATACATCACAGTTCCTTTATAAGAACGGTCTGTATATCGTAATCATCCTGATTTTCATTGCACTTTGTATTATCACACCAATCGTTAAGAATACACAGTTATTAACCGTTACCAATATCCTGAATATCTTACAGCAGGCATCTCCTCGAATGTTCCTTGCACTCGGTGTTGCCGGTTTGATCTTACTTACAGGTACTGACCTTTCCATCGGACGTATGGTAGGTATGGGTATGGTTACAGCAACTATCATCATGCATAACGGCCCTAATACAGGTGGCGTATTCGGACATATCTTTGATTTCTCAAATATTCCGGCCGCTCCTAGAGCAATTCTTGCACTGGTAGCCTGTGTAATTCTTACAACAGTATTTGCAAGTATCGCAGGTTTCTTCATGGCGAAGTACAAGATGCATCCATTCATCTCAACCATGGCGAACATGCTGATTATCTTTGGTTTAGTAACATACGCAACAAAGGGTGTATCATTCGGTGCGATTGATTCTTCAATCCCTACCATGTTCATCCCTACATTTGGCAGCTTCCCATCGATTATTCTTTGGGCGATCGTAGCAATCATTGTTGTATGGTTCATCTGGAACAAGACAACATTTGGTAAGAATCTGTACGCTGTAGGTGGAAACCCGGAAGCAGCAGCAGTTTCAGGTATCTCAGTATTCAAAGTAACACTTGGCGCATTCATCCTTGCAGGTATCCTTTACGGATTCGGTTCATGGCTTGAATGTAACAGAATGGTAGGTTCCGGTAGTGCCGCTTATGGACAGGGCTGGGATATGGATGCCATTGCAGCCTGTGTAGTTGGTGGTGTATCATTTACAGGTGGTATCGGTAAGATCTCCGGCGTTGTAACTGGTGTACTTATCTTCACATCATTAACATACTCACTTACAATCCTTGGTATTGATACAAACCTTCAGTTCATTTTCGAAGGTATCATCATCCTTGCGGCTGTAACTCTTGACTGTCTCAAGTATGTACAGAAGAAGTAAGGAAATGTAATAATCGCTCACAAAAAAATGATATAAATCAAAAGCCGCTCCGTTCGTCTTTGATGTGCTTTCTGTCAGGCTGACAGATGCAAGCTCCAGACTGAACGGAGCGGCTTTTAAAATATCAGGAGTACGCTGTTATTTTATTTGGATATATATAGTAAAACGGGATTTTGGGGTTCATTCTGAACGTAGATTTGTTATAATAAGGAACAGATAGAAAGAATAGAAGAGGAATGAGATATGGATAATTATAAAGTGGTACTCGTCGATGACGAGGTGGAAGTAATCGATGCGATCGAACAGAGAATTCATTGGGATATATTAGGATTTGAAGTTGTTGGAAGTGCGACAAACGGTGTGAAAGCACTGGAGCTCGTGGAGAAGCAGCAGCCGGATGTCGTGATAACCGATATCAAGATGCCATATATGGATGGACTGGAGCTTGCCAGGAGATTGAATAAAGAATATCAGAATATCCATATCATCATTTTTACAGGATTTGATGAGTTTGAATATGCGAAGGAAGCTGTTCATCTGGAAGTAGAGGAATACATGCTGAAGCCAATCAATGCTCTGGAGCTTACGGAATGTATGAAACGATTGAAAAAGACTCTGGATAAGGAGAGAGAAGAGCGTCTGAATGTAACAAAGCTTGAGAATTATCTGAAGGATTCCCTTCCGGTGCTTCAGACGAATCTGTTTGTTTCGTTGATCGAGGGTCGTGTAAATGAAGAATATTGCGAGAAGTTTTTGAAGGCGTATCAGATCGATATAAAAGGACCGTATTATTGCTGTGCGATCTTTCATACATCGGAGCATCATGTTCCGGATGGTATGAATCCATTGCTGCTTGCCATGTCAGTCGAGCATGAGATCAAGGATCGTTTAGCACCGGAATGGAAGAATCATATGTTCACATATCTGGGAAATGCACTTATGATCATAGAACTGGAAACGGAAGAAATGGTAGTTGCATTTACAGATGCCTGTGACCGATTCTGTAAATGGGCATATCGTGTTATGGGAGCTGTTGTGACTGCAGGAATCGGAAGAGTCTGTGATAATCTGATCAGCGTTAATTCTTCTTATGATGGAGCAAGAGAAGCAGTTTCTTATCGTGTGTTATATGGAACGAGCCGTGCGATCAATATTGGTGAGATCGCACCGAAGGAGCAGGAGATCCTGATCCAGCCGGAGGATACAAAGATGCATGATCTGTTCAAGGCTATTCATCTGGGAGTACCGGAGACACTTGAACAGTCGGTGCGGAAGGAAGTGGAGAAGCTTCATAATAATGCGCAGACCGTGAACCAGTATAACCTTGCGATCATGGAGATGGTGGGAGCATTTTATCGATTCTGTGCTAATAATTTTATAGATTTTAATGAGTTTTGCGGTAATGTCGGAAATCCATACGAACGTGTACCGGAGATGGATGAAAGCACATTAACCGCGTGGATGATCGATTCGGCAAAAGCCATCAGTGAGGAGCTGAAAAATGCCAGAAACAGTACATCGAGACGTATGGTTACAGATGCGCAGAATCTGGTGCATGACAGGTATATGGAGCCGAATCTCTCCTTGGATACAGTGTGCTCGGCACTTGGAGTATCGAATTCTTATTTTTCCAGTGTATTTAAAAAAGAGACAGGAAAAGCATTTGTAACATATCTGACCGATTACCGGATGGATCATGCGGCAGAACTGATTCTCGAAACGAATGAGAAAAGTTATCAGATTGCAGAGCGGGTCGGTTATCTTGATGCAAATTATTTCAGTTATGTATTTAAGAAGCGTTTTGGGGTTTCGCCATCCAAATACAGAACGGAGCATCTGAAAAAATAAAGGATAAATAAGGGGAAGCGTGTTGAAGAATATAAGAAAGAATAAAAAGAAGAAAAATGAAAGTTCTATTATCGGACGTCTTCGGGGGTGGTTTTATCACGACAGATTTATAGGTTTTGATATTCAGTCGATCATTATGACGGTGCTTACTGCCCTGACGATCATTACAACAGTTATCATGGGTCTGCTGTTGTATAATCGTTTTAAGATGGCGATTAAGCAGACTGCAGTCACGAATACGGAAAATATGGTGGAAAATACTGTTGAAAAGCTGGATGCAGATCTGTTAAATGTGCGTCAGATCACGAATGCGGTGAATTATAATATTATTCAGGAATATGATATTTCCAGCCGGGATTTTAACCGGCAGTTCAGTCTGTTATATGAGATCAATGCCGATAAGATCCAGAGTATGGCGCTATATGATGATAAAGGGAATCTTCTTACGGCAGAACCGGTCACGGTACAGAAGGATGCTGTGGAACCGTCGGAGCAGGACTGGTATCAGGATGCAGAGGCAGATATCGAGAATATTCATTTCTCTATACCGCATATCCAGAATCTGTTTGTCGATGGCACATATCGATATTACTGGGTTGTATCTCTCAGCCGTTCAGTTGATATCAACGATGGTGAGCAGCCGGGAAGTGGTGTCCTTCTGGTCGATATGAAATATTCGGTGATAGAGGATACATTGGCACGGATCAACGATGCGTCAAATGGCATCTATTATTACCTGTGCAACCGTGATGGTCAGATGATCTATCATCCGCGCGGAACCGATATGGACAGAGGATATTTCAAAGAAGAATATAGGGATGCAGCAACCTATGAGGATGGGACATATGAACTTACGGTCAATGGCAGGACAAGCAATGTGATCGTAAACAGTGTTGCTTATACCGGATGGAAGGTGGTCGGTGTAGTTCCGGAAAGTGTACAGATCGCGAGCATCAACCGGTTCCGGTATTATATCATTACAACGGTTATCATTCTTATGATGATGCTTTTAGGGGTGAACCGTATTATTTCGAAGAAGATATCCAGGCCGATTCTGAAGTTAAATGAATCAGTCAAAGCATATGAGGCAGGTGGTCCGACAGATATCTACATCGGTGGATCGTCCGAGATCCGTCATCTGGGATATTCCGTTCAGAAATCCTATGAACAGATCGAAGCTTTGATGCAGGAGATCATACGGGAACAGACGGAACGAAGAAAGAGTGAGATGGATGCGCTGCAGAGCCAGATCAATCCGCATTTCCTCTACAATACCCTGGAATCCATCACATGGATGGTAGAAGCAAAGAAGAACCTGGATGCGGTGTTTATGATCTCAGAGCTTGCAAAGCTGCTTCGTATCAGTCTGTCAAAGGGCAGAACGGTGATCAGAATATCGGATGAGATCCAACATAGCAGAAGTTATATGAATATTCAAAAAGTTCGATATAAGGAGCGTTTTCAGATTGAATTTGATATTGATGAAGAGATTAATGAGTACTGTACAGTAAAGCTGATCGTTCAGCCGATTCTTGAAAATGCCATTTATTATGGTGTAGGGAATATGGATGAGGATGACGGCGGCAAAATCACGATCCGGGGAGAGAAAAAGGGCGACGATATATATATTTCCGTAGAAGATAATGGTATGGGAATGAATGAGGACATTGTAGAGAATATATTAAAAGATAATAACAAAGTGCCAAAACATGGTTCCGGTGTCGGTCTGATCAATGTTCATTCCAGAATTCAGTTGATGTTTGGAAATGAATATGGTCTGGAGGTTTACAGTGAGCCGGACGAGGGTACAAGGATTGTGATCCACATACCGGCTATTCCATATACAGAGGAGAATCGGGAACAGCTTGAAACACAGAATTATAGAAAGGGGAGAGTGACAGATGAAGAGAAATAGAATTACTTTCCTCATAGCAGAGCTGATCCTGGTTGCCATTGCCGGCATATTTATCAACCGGATCTTTCGGGAAGATAATCCACAGAAACGTGTGGCAGTTATTCTTCCGGATTCCGGTAATACCAGATGGGAAGGTCTGGTTAATGGACTGAAGCAGTCTGCGCAGGTAAATAACATTCATTTGATCATCTGTAATACAGATGAGATCGTAAGTGCAGATGATGAAAAAGAGCTGATCGATGAACAGCTTGAAAATGATGTGGATGCATTTATCATCTGTCCGGCTCCCGGAACAGATACAAAAGATATGCTTACGTCTTTGCAGGCGGAGAAAGAGACCTTTGTTCTGATAACGGAGGACGCTTATATGGCAGATGACACAGAATCGACCGGATTTGTAACGATAAAGCCGGATAACTATCAGATCGGCTATACTCTCGGCAGGCAGATCATAAAAAATGATACAGATAATCAGGCAGGCAAGAAGGTCGGAGTGATTGTCGGACGGGAAGAGACTGAGGCAAGTGTCAGCCGTGTAAAAGGACTTACCGATGCACTTGCAGGATATAACTGTGAGATTGTCTGGACGTATAATCAGAATAGCGGTAAAGATACCTGTAAGGCGGTGGATTCCCTGGAAGCGGTGGATTATATAGCAGCTATGGATACAGAAGCTCTTGATACACTCGGTGAAAATGCTGAAAATGGGTATTATAAAGGGGCAGAGATATATGGGGTAGGTACAAGCATGAAATCCGTTGCTCTGCTTGATTACAACAAGATTAAATGCCTTGTTGTACCGGATGGGTACAGCATCGGTTATGAGAGTGTAAATGAGATCGCAAAGGAACTTGGACGACCATTATATACATTAAAAAGTCATGAAGAAGCGATACGGGTAATCTATAAGGATGACCTGTTTTCGGAAGAGACAGAAAGGTTTTTATATTCGTATGAATAGAAAGAAAACAAGAAAAATAATAGCCTGTATATGCATATTGGCAGTTATGATGTCTCTGGTATCCTGCGACAGCAGGAAAAATCAGAAAGACAGAACTCTGCGGGTCGGCGTTGTTACATATACGCCGGATGATCCGTTTATCAACGCAATGACAGATATATTGAAGGAGGATCTGAAAGCATTAGAAGCAAGTGATATGAAGGTTATCGTATCAGTCAGAAGCGGAGATAACAGTCAGCAGGAACAGGATGAAGTGGTGGAGGAAATGATCGATGCCGGATGCGATGTACTTTGTGTAAATCTGGTCGATCGGACTGCTCCGTCAAATATTATAAGACTCGCAAGACAGAATAATATTCCGGTGATTTTCTTTAACAGAGAGCCGGTAAGAGAGGATCTGCTGCAATGGGATAGGCTGTATTATGTTGGATGTGATGCAGCACAGTCCGGCGAGATGCAGGGTGAGATTGCTGCGGAATATATAAAGAATCATCCGGAGGTGGATCGCGATCAGGATGGTAAGATCCAGTATGTACTCTTAGAAGGTGAAGCCGGACATCAGGATGCGATCAGCCGGACAGACTGTTCGGTAAAGACCATTCTTGAAAATGGTGTGAAGCTTGAGAAACTGACCTATCAGTTTGCAGACTGGAACCGCGCGCAGGCAGAGAACCGAATGAGCCGGTTGATCAGTCAATATGGGGATCAGATAGAGATGGTTATTTCCAATAATGATGAGATGGCACTCGGTGCAGTCGAGGCTTATAAGAATGCCGGATATATGCAGAGTAATTATCCGGTCATCTTCGGTATCGATGGATTAGATGATGCGGTGGAAGCTGTTCGGCTGGGCACGATGCAAGGAACTGTCTATAATGACAGAGAAGCACAGGCGAGAAAGATTGCACTGATTGCAGTAGCCTTGTTCCGTGGAAATGATGTGAGCGTATTAGGACTTGAGGATGAACGGTATTATATGGCACAGTACCGTAAGGTCGATGTCAATAATGTGGATGAGTTTTTGCAAAAATAGCTATGTAGCAGGAGGTTAGCACAAATGCAGGATATATGGATTGAATCTTTTTATAATGAAATTGATGCTGAGAAACGACAGGCATTTCTAAAGGAACATACAGGAGATCCGAAGGACGAATTGGATGAATTCCGAGAGAAACTCTGGATTGCCCGGTATGGTAAACGAAAACCAAAGAATGATGCATTTGTGGGCTATCTGATGCAGATGAAATATATCGCAGAAGGTGGTGGCATGAGCCTTGGCGCACAGAAAAGAAAGCAGGCTGCGGAAGTTCTGACAGGTTTATTCCTCGGAAGCAATAACAATCTGGATATCGAGAAGCAGGAGATGGTATTCTATGAGATAAAAAATGCTTTCTTAAAGCTGATCGGTGTCAGCAAGAACGGTCGTGGATTTACTTCTGTTGTATTTGGTATGGGACAGTTATCCGATGAAAGTGTAGCAAAGAAGATCGCAGACCAGATCAGCACGATCGCATTTGCCACACCGCATATGCTTCGTATGGATAAGGAGTTTGCAGTATTCCAGCAGGCAGCGCTGGAAGCCTTTCGACAGGAATTCCCGAACCGGGAGCATTTTTTGAAGAAGTAGGGGTGAAGAATAGTTTGCTGCATTATAAAAACTTGTTTGTTTAGCTTGAACAAACAAGTTTTTTGCGGTATGCTCAATTTAGGAAAAAGATGAGCATTAATTTATCAGAATAAAGTATTTCTTTTTCGTGCATGATTTATAAGAATATGTTTATATTAGATACAAAATTAATTTGTAAATATAGTACGGAATATTTTGAAGGAGTGATTATTATGGGAGCTTATGCAACAGTAAATCAGTCGGAATATATAAGGAATATGAAAAAAAATCAGGAGGATGTCCGTGATATGGTGTTGGATAGTTATCAGGACATGCAGGATGGAAAAGGACGAGATTACAAAGAATTTTTTTCAGAATTAGAAAGCAGGTATCACATTTCGGATGTATAAGGTAATGATTTTGCCATTGGCGGAGCAGGATATGAGCTATAGGACAAAAAGCCAGATAAACATTTATTAATGTGTTTATCTGGCTTTTTTATGATTCTTTATGCATTCTCCTGTGTTGTAGCACCTTCGTATACGGCTTCATTTGTAAGTTCGATGCCGAGCTTCTTAAAGGTTGTCATGTCGACTGCGGACAGGATCGATGATACATGGAGCTGACAGCCGGACAGCTTTGGAAGCTGTTCTAATGCATGCTTTGCATTTGGATCGGAGACAGCGCACATGGATAATGCGATCAGAACTTCGTCGGTATGAAGACGAGGATTCTTGCTGCCGAGGTATCCGGTCTTTAAGTGCTGGATCGGTTCTATAAAGGTACGTGAGATCAGATGCGTGTTCTTATCAATGTTTCCAAGTACCTTAATTGCATTTAACAATACAGCAGATGCAGGACCGAGCAGATCGGAAGTGGAACCGGTAACGATCGTTCCGTCCGGCAGTTCTAAGGCTGCGGCGGCGGAACCATTTTCGTGTGCAAGGTTATTTGCAACCGGAACAACAGCACGATCATTGACTGTGATCTTCGCCTGCTTCATGATAAGTTCCTGTTTGTATACTTCGTCTTTGGTCGCTTCGTCTTTAACGAAACGGTTCAGAGACTGATAATATCGTCTGATAATTTCCTGCTTGGACGCTTCTCTGCAGGCTTCATCGTCAATGATGCAGTTTCCCGCCATATTTACCCCCATATCGGTCGGGGATTTGTATGGACAGTAACCATAGATCCCTTCGAACATGGAAGCCAGAACCGGATAGATCTCGATATCACGATTGTAGTTGACGGTTGTTTCCCCATAAGCTTCCAGATGGAAAGGATCGATCATATTAACATCGTTTAGGTCTGCGGTAGCGGCTTCATAAGCCAGATTGACCGGATGCTTAAGTGGGATATTCCAGATTGGGAAAGTTTCAAATTTGGCATAGCCGGCCTTGATGCCACGCTTGTTCTCATGGTAGAGCTGTGACAGACAGGTCGCCATCTTGCCGCTTCCCGGACCCGGTGCAGTAACAATGACAAGCGGACGGGTTGTCTCTACATAATCATTTTTTCCATAGCCCTCATCACTTACAATATAGTCAATGTTATTCGGATAACCCTCGATGGAATAGTGATGGTAGACCTTGATGCCGATCGCTTCCAGTTTCTTCTGGAAAATATCGGCGGATGGTTGTCCGGCATATCGTGTGATAACCACGCTGCTGACATACAGCCCTTTCTTTTTATATACGTCGATCAGACGGATAACATCCTGATCGTATGTGATTCCCAGATCGTGACGGATCTTATTGCGCTCGATATCAGCGGCGTTGATCGAGATGATCATTTCTGCCTGATCTGCAAGCTGTAAGAGCATCTGTAATTTGCTGTCCGGTGCAAATCCCGGAAGTACGCGGGAGGCATGATAGTCGTCAAATAATTTGCCGCCAAATTCCAGATACAGTTTATCTCCAAATTGTTCGATACGTTCCCTGATATGCGCAGACTGCATGGACAGGTACTTGTCATTGTCGAAGCCAATGCGTTTCATTTTTTGAAATTCTCCTTCGTAAATTAATCAAAATACGGCAGACACTTAAGAAAATGAAGTGCCCTATAAGAGAATACCACAGAGAGGGGAGAAAATATAGAGAAAATTTACTCAAGGTTTCGATTTCCCCCAATATCCTTCTATAGCTTCCTGATTTAATCCTTCACCAATGACGATCAGGATGGCTTGTCCATTTGTGATCGGTTTGATCTCGGTCTTCTGGTGTGTGACGTTGATGGATATCCAGCTTCCATCAGCGAGCTTCTGGAATCCTTTAATCCGGAAGACCTTACCACAGGCAGGATCGTGCAGGATCTTCTGGCAGCTTTCTTTTAAGAAATCCTCTGTAAAATCCATATTCATGAAGTACAGACTGTCATAGGTCTGTTTGTCATCAAACCAGAGTTTCGTATAATTGGCATCCTGATAGCCGGATGAGAGGATCGCTTTATAGTCCTCATCGGTCAGATCATTCCAGTCTTTTTCCAGAACGACCTGCTTTGGTGTGGACTTAGAGTGCAGAATGTCAAATGACTGTTTTACATAATCTTTGGTAGAGGCTAACTGTTCCGGTGTGACTTCCTGTGAATGACTGTATAAGACAGTACCGGCCTGTGCCACCTGAGAAGCCAGAAGATAACGAGAAGCCTCGGAGAGATTTTGCTCCAGTGTGGCATCAATGATCGTGATAACATTTCCAATCGTGTACCAACGGTCAAGCGGATCTTCGTGCAGGGCATCGAAGAATTCATCCATATCGAAGATTCCGGATGGCTCTACCAGAACGCGGTCATAGCCACACATTCCCATTGCGATCAGCTTGGTTTTGAATCGCCTGCGGTGACAGTCGGCATCACAACCGCCGGCAACCATTTCTAGTGTACAGTTATCACCAAGGATATCCTGTAACAGCATGGCATCAACATTGACTGCACCAAAATCGTTTTCAAGAATGCCGATGTTTAAGCCCTGCTCGATCAGGTATTTAGCATATTTCCTTATAAAAGTAGTTTTACCGGAACCTAAGAATCCGGTGATCAAATCTATCTGAATCATAAAAATCACCTCTTGCTGTATTTGCAGATGATATTCGTGTGTGCATTCGTAACCTATATGTTATTTGTGTATCTTAACTTGCCAATACAGGGGCATTTGAGGTCGCCGGTACTTGATGGCACATAAGTGGCATCTTAGTACCGCTGCAGACCGAAACGAGCGGAAGTGTCCCCTGATTGGGAATGTTAAGGATACACAAATATAGAAGTAGATAAGTGCACACACGAATACCATCTGCAATCACATTCTAGCACAGGCGGGGGAAAAAGAAAATCGAAGGAATGGGAAAAAGTTATCTTGTCTGAATCCAATCCATAAGGTATAGTAACCTTATCACGAAATAAACGAAAAAGGGTAAGACGAATGATTTTAAATGTAGAAAATTTGACACATGGTTTTGGAGACAGAGCCATTTTCAATAATGTATCTTTCCGTCTGCTTGCCGGTGAACATATCGGACTGGTTGGAGCAAATGGTGAAGGTAAAAGTACCTTTATGAATATTGTGACAGGAACACTTGCGCCGGATGAAGGTAAGGTGGAATGGAACAAGCATGTGCGTGTTGGCTATCTGGATCAGCATGCGGTGCTGGAAAAGGGAATGACGATCGAATCTGTGCTGAAGTCAGCATTTTCTTATCTGTTTGAGATGGAGGAGAAGATCAACCAGATTTATGACAGCATGGCGGATGCAACGGATGATGAGATCATGGAAATGATGGAGGAAGTCGGCACGCTGCAGGATCTTCTGACAAATCATGATTTCTATATGATCGATGCCAAGACGGAACAGGTAGCGAGAGCGCTGGGGCTTCTGGAACTTGGACTGGATCATGACGTAACAGATCTGAGCGGTGGTCAGCGTACCAAGGTTTTGCTTGCAAAGCTGTTACTTGAGAAGCCGGAGATTCTGTTGCTTGATGAGCCGACAAACTATCTGGATGCAGAACATATCGAATGGCTGAAACGGTATCTGCAGGAGTATGAGAACGCATTCATCCTGATCAGCCATGATATTCCATTTTTAAATGATGTCGTAAATATCATCTATCATATGGAGAATCAGGAATTGAACCGCTATGTCGGCAACTATGACAAATTCTTGGAAGTATACGAGGCGAGAAAGGCACAGCAGGAGGCTGCTTACCGGAAACAGCAGCAGGAGATCAGCGAGCTGAAGGATTTCGTTGCCAGAAATAAAGCGCGTGTTGCCACAAGAAATATGGCGATGTCCAGACAGAAGAAGTTGGACAAGATGGATGTGATAGAACTTGCGAGGGAGCGCCCGAAGCCGGAATTTTACTTTAAGGAAGCGAGAACACCGGGCAAGATGTTATTTGAAACTGAGGATCTGGTGATCGGATATGACAAACAGGCACCACTTTCCAAACCGATCAACCTGCGAATGGAGCGTGGGGAAAAGATAGCGATCGTTGGTACAAATGGTATAGGAAAGAGTACTCTGCTTAAGAGCCTGCTTGGAATCATCAAGCCGATATCCGGTACGGTGCATCTGGGTGATTATCTGTATAAAGGCTATTTTGAACAGGAAATGGCTGGGACAGAGAATACCTGTCTGGAAGAAATCTGGCAGGAATTTCCGGGATTTTCACAGTATGAGGTGCGATCGGCACTTGCCAAATGCGGACTGACAACCAAGCATATCGAGAGTAAGGTAAAGGTATTAAGCGGTGGTGAGCAGGCAAAGGTACGCCTGTGTAAACTGATCAATCAGGAGACGAATCTGTTGATCCTCGATGAGCCGACAAACCATCTGGATGTGGATGCAAAGGACGAATTGAAGCGGGCATTGAAAGACTATCACGGTTCGGTTTTGTTAGTCTGCCATGAGCCGGAGTTCTATTCGGATATTGTGACAAAGGTGTGGAATCTGGAAGAGTACAGTGTGTTGACACTGTAATAAAGAAATAAATTTATAATCATGAGGTGAAGACTGTCTATAATCGGATGGGAATATAGACGGCTATAAATATGCTGACAGAGATAATACTGAATGACAAAGTGACAAATGAAAATATCCGGGTACAGGTTATAAGATCCGGGAGAAAAAGTCTTGGTCTGGAGGTGCGACCGGATGGAACGGTACTTGCAAGGATTCCGGCGAGATTATCTGATCGGGAATTAAAAGCATTTATAGAGAAACAACAGGATTGGATCTTAAAGAAGGTGGATCAGGTAAAAAAGCGTGCAGATGCACGAACGAAAATTAAGGTTCCATCTGTGGATGCGTTATCAGATGCAGAGATTCAGAAGATCAAGGATGAGATAGCAGATCGGGTAAAGTATTATTGTGCGGTTATGCAGGTGACAGTTGGGCGCATCACGATCCGCAACCAGAAGACCAGATGGGGAAGCTGCAGCAGTGCCGGAAATGTGAATTTTAATTATCAGTTATATTATCTGCCGGATGAATTACTTGACTATGTGGTAGTGCATGAACTGGCGCACAGACGTCATATGAATCATTCCAAAGAATTCTGGTCGGAGGTAGCGCGGTATTGCCCGGACTATAGAGCGAGACGGAAGCAGTTAAAAGAATATCAACTGGCGAATTAAAAATTGAAATGTAAAGGAAGTTTAATATGGGATTATTTCGAAAAAAGAAAGAGCAGGCATCATATGATAGTCAGAGTAAACGACCGGTCATCAAATGCAGCATCTGCACCGGTGAACAGGTCGCTGGTTTTCAGGATATTCATAACGGGATATTTGAAGATGTCATGTTGATCCGTGGAAAAGAAGATATGAAGGCTTTCCGGGAAAAATATGGAATCCCGCAGGATGCGGAGATTCCAAAGATATATTGATTTTCTTTCATATTTTCAATATGATCGCCGAGTGTAACCCCGTCTTTGTTTATATCGATGCCTTTAATACCCATAATAGTTCCTCCTGAAAAAATAGTTCCTATATTATCTATAATACAGAGTTCATAACAAATAGCAAAAAGGAGTTTAACAGTGACACAGGAAAATTTAGTAAGATTTGAGTTCCGAAATATTAAAAAGAATGAAGCAGAGCAAACAGCAGAGATCGAACGGATCTGTTTTCCTCCGAATGAGGCCTGTACTCCAGAGATGATGCATTTGCGTGTGGAGAAAGTGCCGGAAATGTTTCTGGTTGCGGTAGATAAAGCAACAGGTAAGATTGCCGGATTTATTAATGGTCTGTCTACAAATGAAACGGTTTTGCGTGATGAATTTTTTCAGAATGCAGATCTGTATGATCCTGCCGGAGAAAATGTAATGATCCTTGGTGTTGATGTTTGGCCGGAATATCGCAGGATTGGGCTGGCTTCCGAGATGATGGAATGTTATAAGAACAGGGAAAGACAGAATGGACGAAAGCGACTGATCCTTACCTGTCTGGAATCCAAGGTTGCCATGTACCGGAAGATGGGATATGAGGATAACGGCATGTCGGTTTCTTCGTGGGGCGGCGAACAGTGGCACGAGATGACGTGTAAACTGGGAAAGGGTATCCCGGAGGCGATTGCAAAGACAGCGTTGGAGCTTGGATAAGGAGAAAGAATATGCATACATTAGAAGCAGCCAGAAAATATGAAAAAGAATATGAAGTTGATGCTGATAAAAGACCGTTATTTCATGTGACACCACCGATCGGCTGGATGAATGATCCCAATGGATTTTCAGTATATAAGGGACAAATCCATTTGTTTTATCAATATCATCCATATAGCAATGTATGGGGACCGATGCATTGGGGGCATCAGGTAAGTGAAGATATGATAAGTTGGAAGCAGTATCCGACGACACTTGCACCGGATAAGGAATACGATGAGGAAGGATGCTTTTCCGGTTCGGCAGTTATGACAAATCTTGGACATGTGTTGTTTTATACAGGAGTCAGTAAAGATAAGAATGGTGGCTGCAATCTTCAGAATCAGTGTATGGCAGTTGGAGATGGTGTAGGATATAAGAAGCTGAAGAACAATCCTGTTCTCACAGGAGCGGTGATGCCGGAGGGATTCAGCCATATTGATTTCAGAGATCCGAAGGTATGGGAAGAAGATGGTATTTACTATATGTTGACCTGCAGCCGGGATGCTCAGAATAAAGGAATGATCGCGTTATTTTCAAATTCTGAAATACATCAATATCTGGAAAAAACAGAGCTTACCGAACAGGAGACAGAAGCCTTTGAGAAAGCAGCAGGTTGTTGGAAATATGAAGGTGTATTTGCAGAGCACATGGAACGGTTAGGAAGCGTATGGGAATGTCCGGATTATTTCAGGTTGGACGGAAAAGATGTGCTGTTGTTTTCACCACCTGATGTACAGGCGCAGGGAAATGAACTGCATAATGGTAATAATGCAATCTATGTTGTTGGGACATATGATCATGCAAAAAAGCAGTTTCAAATGGGGCAGCCACATACACTTGATAAAGGTCTGGATTTTTATGCATCACAGACGACAGAACTTCCGGATGGAAGGAGAATCCTGATCGCATGGATGCAGTCATGGCATAATTCATTTATCCCGGATGGACAGGAGTGGCAGGGCATGATGACAATCCCAAGAGAATTATATCTGTCAGATGGCAGGATCATCCAGAAGCCTGTGAAAGAACTGGAGCAATATCGGGTTCGGCCGGTTTCCTATTCGAATGAAAAGGTAGAAGGCGGGCAGAACTTTGATGGGATAGAGGGAAGAACGCTGGATATGACAGTAACAATAAAATCCGGTGAATTTCAGGAGTTTTATATTGATGTAGCAAAAGATGCAGAGCATTATACCAGAATTACATATAACAGAAGAAAACGGGAGATCGAAGTTGACCGGACATTTGCCGGAATGAACCGGGATGTAGTCTGCATCAGGCGGGCAGAGGTAGAATCGGAAGCAGAACGGATAACATTACGGTTTATTCTTGACCGCAATTCGGTAGAACTGTATGTGAATGACGGAGCGTTGTCAATGAGTACAGCAATTTATACGCCGCAGACAGCAGATGGCATTTCGTTTTTCTGTGATGGAAATGCGATAATCGATATAGAAAAGTTCGATATTGAGATTCCGATGAACAGATAAATTCTGATACCGGTTATAGATATAGTAATCTGAAATACCGACAATGCAATGAATTTATTTGACGGATAAACCAGATGTAGTATAATAAACATGACCATTCGTTTAGAAATAAGTGCGGCATTTGCCGTATTACCCATGACTCTTTTTTCTATTGCGTAGGCAGAGCGGAGCTTTCAGGAGGTAGCGGATGGTCTTTTTATGTATATAGATCAGACAGGAGGAAGCACTACAATGAAGATGATATCGTGGAATGTGAACGGAATACGCGCATGTGTTGGAAAGAATTTTATGGATTTCTTTAAAGAGGCAGATGCAGATATTTTTTGTATTCAGGAATCAAAAATGCAGGAAGGACAGCTTCAACTGGAGCTTCCGGGTTATTATCAATATTGGAATTATGCAGAGAAAAAGGGATATTCCGGAACTGCTATTTTCGCAAAGAAAGAGCCGTTGTCAGTGGCATATGGAATCGGTATAGAAGAACACGACCATGAGGGACGAGTCATCACACTCGAATATGATAATTTTTATATGGTCACTGTATATACGCCAAATTCACAGAATGAGCTTGCCAGACTGGACTATCGTATGAAGTGGGAGGATGATTTCAGAGAGTATCTGAAGCAGTTGGAACAGACAAAGCCGGTGGTAGTATGTGGGGATATGAATGTGGCACATACAGAGATCGATCTGAAAAATCCAAAGACCAATCGTAAGAACGCCGGATTTACAGATGAGGAAAGAGAAAAATTCAGTACCCTGCTTGACAGTGGATTTGTTGATACGTTTCGTTTTTTTAATCCGGACGCAGAAGGCATTTATTCCTGGTGGTCTTACCGTTTTAAGGCAAGAGAGAAGAATGCCGGATGGCGGATCGACTATTTTTTGACCTCAAAGGTTCTGGAATCCAGACTTGTGGATGCAAAGATTCATACAGAGGTGTTGGGTTCCGATCATTGTCCGGTAGAACTTGATATTGACCTGTAATGGTGCCATTTATAAGAATAAATGCATACTAACAGGCGAAAGCAAAGATTACAGCACTTGCGGGTGTAGAAGAATAGAAAAAAAGATAAAAGGAGAAATTATATATGCCAGTTTTTGATTTCAGTGATAAACCGGTAAAGAATGAGGATACGGTTTGTACCTATACGGCATTTCAGTCAAATGCAAAGGAAAAGACACCGGAGGAACCGATTCTGGTGTTAGATAACAGTGAGAGACAGTGGATCCATCATGCGCTGGGCGTTTTTACAAATCCGGCAAAGCGTACTGCTTTTGAATTCAAGGAAAATGGGGAGACATTTTCAGCAGATATTTTAAAGATTGATTCCAGATTTGTCAGTCTGATCAAATGGTTGGGAGAAAATCATATCAGTGTACGTCTGTCCGGTAAAAATCTGGAAGATGGATATGCAGTATACAAAATCCGTGAGACAGCATTTGGTGGCGGAACCAAGTTATCTGCGGCAGATGGATTTTTACAGTTTATGATCGAACGACTGCTTGCAAGTACAGCATCAGAGGAAGTCGAGGAGGATGACGATGCGGATGAGGAAGGCGACGATATGAAGCTGACCAGTCTTCAGAGCATTTCTGATTTTATGACATGTGCGGGCAGAACGATGCCGGATAATATCCGTCTCTGGGCGAGACGAAATCTTGCTGTTGCCAGATCCAACGAGGTGTCACCGGAGGAGCGTCGTCATGCACAGAGAGCACTCTCGATCATGATGAATATTCAGTGGAAGAGCAATTATTTTGAAGCAATCGATCCGGTTGAAGCAAGACGGATCCTGGATGAAGAATTATATGGAATGGAACGTGTAAAGCAGAGGATCATGGAGACGGTTATCCAGATCAACCGAACTCATACCCTTCCTGCTTATGGACTTCTGTTGGTCGGACCTGCCGGTACCGGAAAATCACAGATCGCGTATGCGGTTGCCCGTATTCTGAAACTACCATGGACAACCCTTGATATGAGTTCGATCAATGATCCGGAGCAGCTTACAGGAAGTTCCAGAATCTATGCAAATGCAAAGCCGGGTATCATCATGGAAGCATTCTCGATCGCAGGAGAATCCAATCTGGTATTTATTATCAATGAGCTTGATAAGGCTGCATCAGGAAAGGGAAATGGAAATCCTGCGGATGTACTTCTGACCCTGCTTGATAACCTTGGATTTACAGATAACTATATGGAGTGTATGATCCCGACCGTTGGCGTATATCCGATCGCAACGGCAAATAATAAAGAAGATATCAGTGCACCATTGATGTCACGTTTTGCGGTTATCGACATACCGGATTATACCTTTGAAGAAAAGAAGATCATTTTCAGTAAATTTGCATTGCCAAAGGTATTGAAGCGGATCGGTCTGAAAGAGAATGAATGTATCATCACAGAGGATGGTCTGGATGCGGTCATTGAAGAATTCAAGAATACCTCCGGTATCCGTGATCTGGAGCAGGCAGCCGAGCATCTGGCAGCAAATGCACTTTACCGGATCGAGGTAGATCATGTACCACAGGTGACATTTGATGCGGAAGGCGTAAGACATTTATTCCTGTAGGAGATTTCCTGTAGGAATGTTATCGGACGGCTGTTTTTAGTTAAATGAAAATGGAGCGTAAGTAAAAATGATAAAATTAGTAGCAAGTGACGTGGATGGAACTCTTGTTCCTGACGGAACATTTGAGATCGATCCCGAGATCTATGATGTGATAAAGAAACTGAAAGAAAAGGGTATTACCTTTGTGGCAGCAAGCGGCAGACAGTATGCGAGCCTTAAGAAGTTATTTGCGCCGGTTGCAGACCGGATCTTATATATCCCGGATAATGGCGGATTTGTCAGAGGAAGCAAGGGCGAAACATGGCTCAAACGTCCGATGGAGAAAGACCTGATCCGTGCGATCGTGGAGGATGCAGAGAAGCTGCCGGATGTAGAGCTGATGCTCTGTGGAAGGGACTATGCCTATGTTGGAAGCGAGGATGGACGACTGTATAACTGGATGCGGGAAGCATACCGCTATGAGATCAAGGCAGTGCCGGATCTTACCGATATTGATGATGATATCGTGAAGATCTCGATATTTCACCCGGAGGATGCAGAGCGGATCGTAAAAGACTGGTTTTATGACAAATGGAAGGATACCGTTCTACTGGCACCTGCCGGAGTTTACTGGGTAGACTGTTCGGAACCATCGATCAACAAGGGAAGTGCATTACAGTTTCTGCTTGATAAATATGAGATCAAACCGGATGAAGTTATGGTATTCGGTGATAATATCAATGACCTTGGTATGCTTGCCTGTGCAAAGGAAAGCTATGCGATCGGAAGTGCCAGAGATGAGGTAAAGCAGGCAGCAGCCCATGTAGCAGATACGATGCGCAATCAGGGCGTGATCAAGGTGTTAAAGGAGCAGTTGTTAAAATAAATCCGGACAGCAGTTGTGATTGAAAAAGGAGTGAAGCCTGATGGCATGTACAACGATATTAGTTGGAAAGAAGGCATCCTATGATGGATCAACGATCATTGCCAGAAACGATGATTCAGGATCCGGTCATTATATGCCGAAGAAATTTGTAGTCATAGAACCCGAAGAACAGCCGAAGATCTACCGTTCGGTTCTGGCACATCTGGAAATTCCGCTTCCGGAAGAAGCGATGCGCTATACCTCGATGCCAAATGCAGTTGATGGTGAGGGTATCTGGGCAGCAAGCGGTGTAAATGCAGCGCACGTTGCAATGACAGCAACCGAAACCATTACATCGAATCCGAGAGTGCTCGGCGCAGATCCTCTGGTCGAGTATCAGACGGCAGAGAACGGAAACGAAGAAATACCGGGCGGAATCGGAGAAGAAGATATCGTCTGTCTGGTACTCCCATATATAAGAAGTGCGAGAGCAGGTGTAGAACGTCTTGGAAATCTGCTTGAAACGTACGGAACCTACGAGATGAATGGAATCGCATTTCAGGATCAGGATGAGATCTGGTGGATGGAGACGATCGGAGGACATCACTGGATCGCGAAAAAAGTGCCGGATGATGTCTATGTTGTGATGCCGAATCAGTTCGGCATGGATACATTTGACATGAAGGATGCATTAACGAATCAGAACGCACATATGTGCTCAAAAGATCTGGCGGAATTTATCGAGAAGAATCATCTGGATCTGACTATTAGAAGAAGTGCAGAACGTAAGACACAGGATGCAGAAGTTCCATATGCCAGATTTATTAACCCAAGAGAGATATTTGGCAGTCATGATGATTCGGATCATGTCTACAATACGCCAAGAGCATGGTTTATGGAGCGGTACTTGAATCCGAAGACCTACCGCTGGGATGGTGAAAATGCAGATTACACACCGGTATCGGACGACATTCCATGGAGTCTGATTCCGGAGCATAAGGTTACGATGGAGGATGTCAAATATGTGTTGTCCTCGCATTATCAGGGAACACCATATGACCCATATCTTCCATATGGAGATAAGAAGATGGCAGGTGCATATCGTTCCATCGGCATTAACCGGACTGATTTCATGTCTGCGATCCAGATGCGACCATATGGAGCAGAGGACAGCCGTGTGATCGAGTGGGTGGCATTTGCCTCAAATGCATTTAATGTCATGGTGCCATTTTATGCAAATGTGGACACAACACCGGAATATCTGGCGAACACGACCGCTGATGTATCTACCGATAATTTCTACTGGAGCAGCCGGATGATCGCAGCGATGGCAGATGCATCTTACAGCAAGTCGCTGTTTCATATCGAACGGTATCAGGAAACCATGCTTGCGAAAGGGCATGAGGTGATCAACCGATACGATGAGCAGATAGAAAAAGAACCGGATGCCGGTAAACGAAGTGCGCTTCGAGAGCAGGCCAATCAGGAAATGGCAGATATCCTCCGGAAAGAGACCGGTAATACGCTTTCCAAAGTCTTATATGAACTGAGTAATCAGATGAAGAATTCTTATGCGAGATCGGATGCTTAAGGCATCGGCATAGAGAAGCAAGAAATACAGGAGAAAAAGTAGAAAATATGAAACGAGAATCATTTAAATCCCGTTTAGGCTTTTTATTAGTAAGTGCGGGATGTGCAATCGGAATTGGAAATGTATGGAGATTCCCATATGTAGTAGGAGAAAATGGCGGTGGTATCTTTGTACTGTTCTATCTGCTGTTCCTTGTGGCAATGGGACTTCCGGTTCTGACCATGGAGCTTGCAGTCGGACGAGGAAGCAGGAAGAGTGCAGTTCTTGCATATAAGGAGCTTGAGAAACCAAAGAGCAAATGGCATATCCATGGCTGGTTTGCCATCCTTGGATGTTATGTGCTGATGATGTACTATACAACCGTATCTGGCTGGATGGTATCGTATTTTTATAAATTCGTAACAGGCGAATTCAAGGCAGGTATGGATGTGGATGCGACCGGATCTGTATTCTCTGATCTGCTTGCCGATCCAAAGCAGATGGGCTTCTGGATGATCTTGACGGTTATTGTCGGATTTATCGTGTGCAGTCGTGGGCTTCAGAATGGTCTGGAAAGAATCAGTAAGATCATGATGACAGCACTGTTGGTGCTGATCGTGGTACTGGCAGTTCACAGTATTACTTTATCAGGAGCCGGTGAAGGTTTACGGTTCTACCTGATCCCAAATCTGTCAACGGTTGAGAAAGTCGGGATAGGAAATGTAATATCGGCGGCTATGAATCAGGCATTCTTCACTCTGAGTCTTGGTGTAGCTGCGATGGAGATCTTCGGAAGTTATATGAGCAAGAATCATGCACTGGCAGGCGAGGGCGTGCGGATTTGTGCCCTGGACACATTTGTTGCTGTTATGTCAGGACTGATCATTTTTCCGGCATGTTTCAGTTATGGCGTAGAGGTTACTTCAGGACCAAAGCTGATATTTGTAACGCTGCCGAATGTATTTGTAAATATGGCAGGCGGAAGGATCTGGGGTTCTCTGTTCTTTCTGTTTATGACATTTGCAAGTTTTTCGACTGTAATTGCAGTATTTGAAAATATTATGTCTTTTGCAATGGATATGTTCGGATGGAGTAGGAATAAGACAGCCATCATCAATTGCATTATTATTCTGATTGCAAGTCTTCCTTGTGTTCTGGGATACAACGTGTGGAGTAATCTGCACCTGATCGGTGGCAGAGATGTATTAGACAGTGAGGACTTCCTGGTAAGTAATCTTTTGCTCCCACTCGGTTCGCTGATCTATCTGTTGTTCTGTGTTACGAAATGGGGCTGGGGCTTTGATAATTATATCGAGGAAGTAAATACCGGTTCCGGACTGAAAATGTCCAGAAAATTAAAACCATATTTCCAGTTTGTACTTCCTGTTCTGATCCTGATCATTCTGATTCAGGGACTGTTATAAAGAAGATTTTCAAGATAAAATATGAGAAGATATTTGGGAGATAAGACGGTATATGGATACAAAAAAATATGAAGATCAGATGCCTGTAGATGAAGGTTTACAGGGAAATGAGACAATCGAAGAAGCAATCCTTGCTTTACAGCAGGAACCGACAGAAGAAATGCTTGCACATACACTTACAGTGATAAGACGGCGTGCGAGAGCAAATGGACAGTTCATTGTTGCTGTTATACCACCGGCGGGTGCGGAGAGCAGTTTGCAGATCCAGGCGATCCAGACCGAGGATGAGCGGTACTGGTGGATGGCATTTACCGGCTTTGATGAGGAGATAAAGGGCGGTGAAACCGTAATGTCGACCTTTATGGCAGATATCAGCCATCTCTTTGAGGCAGCTTTAATGACGGACGATATAGAGGGCATTATTCTGAATCCCTGGAACCGTGCATTAATGTTGGATAAGAGCCTGCTTCAGCTGATTCTTGCAGGAAAGTAGCTCAACATTAGAAAAATGCCATTTTTTATATAAAAAGTTTAGAAAATTTAATTTTTCACAAAAACAGTTGTTTAAATTTCACAAAAATATAATGAGAAATGAAAAGAATTGTGATATAATCAGAAAGTAGTGTAGTAGTACACTACTTTTTGTTTTTTATAGGCAAGAGCCGTTTACGGCTCCTTAGTCGTACCAATAAGATAGAGTAATAGGAGGATGGAAAGATGGCAAGATTTACGTTACCTAGAGATATTTATCATGGAAAGGATGCATTAGATGCATTAAAAACTTTTAAAGGAAAAAGGGCGATGATCTGTGTTGGCGGTGGCTCTATGAAACGCTTTGGATTTCTGGATAAAGTAGAAAAGAATCTGAAAGAGGCAGGAATGGAAGTTCAGTTATTTGAAGGCATTGAACCGGATCCGTCTGTTGAAACAGTTATGAAGGGTGCTGCTGCCATGCTGGAGTTTGAACCGGACTGGATCGTAGCAATCGGCGGAGGTTCTCCGATTGATGCGGCAAAGGCAATGTGGATCAAATATGAATATCCGGACATTACATTTGAAGATATGTGTAAGGTATTTGGTATTCCTTCCCTTCGTAAAAAAGCTCATTTCTGT
>ERZ825137.1766-NODE-1766-length-26770-cov-3.891222_pt1 | contig 26770 bp, 23 predicted proteins | sample MGYA00519873_ERZ825137 | MGnify/ENA primary metagenome ERZ825137 (study PRJEB31778, sample SAMEA3449190) | human gut metagenome | biome: human gut; feature: human-associated habitat; material: faeces | place: United Kingdom | collected 2010/2012 ...
AGTATTCCAGTACATCAAGACCTTCACGGAAGTTTGATTTGATAGGCAACTCGATTGTATGACCGGTTGTATCAGCCATCAGACCACGCATACCGGCAAGCTGTTTAATCTGCTTGTCAGAACCACGGGCTCCGGAGTCAGCCATCATAAAGATGTTGTTGTACTTATCCAGACCGGACAGCAGTACATGTGTCAGCTCATCATCGGTCTTTTTCCATGTTTCAACAACTTCTTTGTATCTTTCTTCTTCTGTGATAAGACCACGTTTGAAGTTCTTTGTAATTAAGTCTACGGTATCCTGTGCTTTCTGAATCATTTCCGGTTTCTGAGGCGGCACAGTCATATCAGAAATTGATACGGTCATCGCAGCTCTTGTTGAATATTTATAACCGGTTGCTTTAATCTTATCCAGCACTTCTGCTGTTCTTGTAGCACCGTGTGTATTGATAACTTTTTCAAGAATCTGTTTTAACTGTTTCTTACCTACCAGGAAGTCAACTTCCGGTTTTAATTCATTTCCCGGAATTGTACGGTCTACAAAACCTAAATCCTGAGGAATGATTTCATTAAATAAGAAACGTCCAAGTGTAGATTCTACTGTACCGGAAAGAACAGTTCCATCCGGCATTGTTTTTTCCATGTGTACATGGATTTTTGTCTGAAGCGTAATAACCTGGTTTTCATAAGCCAGAATTGCTTCGTTTACGCTCTTGAAGTATTTTCCTTCTCCCTTAACACCAGGTCTTTCCTGTGTCAGATAATAAATACCAAGAACCATATCCTGTGAAGGAACGGCTACCGGACCACCATCGGATGGTTTTAACAGGTTGTTTGGTGAGAGAAGCAGGAAACGGCACTCTGCCTGTGCTTCAACGGACAGTGGAAGATGAACCGCCATCTGGTCACCATCGAAATCGGCGTTGAATGCAGTACAAACAAGCGGATGCAGTTTGATAGCCTTACCTTCTACAAGGATTGGCTCGAATGCCTGAATACCAAGACGGTGCAGTGTAGGGGCACGGTTTAACATAACCGGATGCTCTTTAATTACTTCTTCGAGAACGTCCCATACTTCCGGGTCGAGTTTCTCTACCATCTTTTTCGCATTTTTAATATTATGTGCATTTCCGTTGCTTACCAGTTCTTTCATAACGAAAGGTTTAAACAGCTCGATTGCCATTTCTTTTGGCAGACCACACTGATAAATCTTCAGTTCCGGTCCTACAACGATAACCGAACGTCCTGAGTAGTCAACACGTTTACCCAGAAGGTTCTGACGGAAACGTCCTGATTTACCTTTCAGCATATCAGATAATGACTTCAAGGCACGGTTTCCAGGTCCTGTTACCGGACGGCCGCGGCGTCCATTATCAATCAGGGCATCTACCGCTTCCTGCAGCATTCTCTTTTCATTTCGAACAATAATGTCCGGTGCTCCCAGTTCAAGAAGTCTTCTCAGACGGTTATTTCTGTTGATAATTCTACGATACAAATCGTTCAGGTCAGACGTTGCAAAACGTCCGCCATCAAGCTGTACCATAGGACGAAGATCCGGCGGGATAACCGGTACTGCTGTAAGAATCATCCATTCCGGCTTATTTCCTGATTCACGGAAAGCCTCTACCACTTCCAGACGTTTTACGATTCTTGCGCGCTTCTGTCCGGTTGCTCCAAGGAGCCCTGCCTGAAGTTCTTCATATTCTTTCTCCAAATCGATTGCTTCCAGAAGCTCTTTAATTGATTCAGCACCCATACCTACACGGAACGTATCTCCCCATGTCTCTCTGGCTTCCTGATATTCGCTTTCTGAAAGTACCTGTTTGTACTGTAAATCTGTTTCTCCCTTATCCAATACGATATAAGATGCAAAATACAGTACCTTTTCCAGTGTTCTCGGTGATAAATCAAGAATCAGACCCATACGGCTCGGAATTCCCTTGAAATACCAGATATGAGAAACCGGTGCAGCCAGTGCGATGTGACCCATACGTTCACGTCGCACAGTTGCCTTTGTAACTTCTACACCACAACGGTCGCAAATGACACCTTTGTAGCGGATTTTCTTATATTTACCACAGTGACATTCCCAGTCTTTACTAGGTCCGAAAATTCTTTCACAGAACAGACCATCTCTTTCTGGTTTTAACGTTCTATAATTGATGGTTTCCGGTTTTGTCACTTCACCTCTAGACCATTCCAGAATTTTTTCCGGAGACGCCAGGCCAATTTTAATCGCATCAAACGTCATTGGCTGATACGTTGCTTCGTTTTTTGTTTCTGTCATATCGGCATCCTCCCTATTCTAAGTCCATATCATCAAAATCGTCGTATTCGTCATCAAATGATTCGAACTCGGCTTCATCTTCACTTTCTTCCTCTACATCAACCAGTTCTTCACCCTGGAATTCCTGCTTGCTGTATCCATGCTTTCCGTAATCTTCTTCCTCACGGTTGTAACGTCTGTCGCCTTCGATAATATGATTCAGATTGGTATCGCCATAATCAACGCTTTCCATAATCTGTACTTCTGTATTATCATCACGGAGCACTCTTACATCAAGACCGAGGGACTGAAGTTCCTTCAAAAGTACTTTGAATGATTCCGGAATACCCGGTTCAGGAATATTTTCACCTTTAATGATAGCTTCGTATGTCTTCACACGTCCTACAACGTCATCGGATTTGACAGTAAGGATTTCCTGAAGTGTATAAGATGCACCATAAGCTTCCAGTGCCCATACCTCCATTTCTCCGAAACGCTGTCCACCGAACTGAGCCTTTCCTCCTAATGGCTGCTGCGTAACCAGTGAGTAAGGACCGGTTGAACGTGCATGGATCTTATCATCTACCAGGTGATGCAGCTTCAGATAATGCATGTGTCCAATCGTTACCGGACCATCAAAATATTCTCCGGTACGTCCGTCACGAAGTCGTACTTTACCGTCACGGGAAATCGGAACACCTTTCCAAAGCTCTCTGTGATCTCTGTTTTCATACAGATAATCCATTACTTCCGGAAGCAGTTCTTCTTTATGTCTTGTTTCAAACTCTTCCCAGGAAAGATTTACATAATCATTGGCAAGATCCAATGTATCCATAATATCTACTTCGTTCGCACCGTCAAAGACCGGTGTCGAAATGTTAAATCCAAGTGCTTTTGCAGCGAGACTCAGATGGATTTCCAACACCTGTCCGATATTCATACGTGAAGGTACACCCAGAGGGTTCAGCACAATGTCAAGTGGGCGTCCGTTTGGAAGAAACGGCATATCTTCCACCGGAAGGACACGGGAAACTACACCCTTGTTACCATGACGGCCGGCCATCTTATCACCAACGGAAATCTTTCTCTTCTGTGCAATATAAATACGGACTGCCTGATTTACACCAGGGGAAAGTTCATCACCATTTTGTCTTGTAAATACTTTTGCGTCTACTACGATACCATATTCTCCATGAGGCACTTTCAAAGAAGTATCTCTTACTTCACGGGCTTTTTCGCCAAAGATTGCACGGAGTAATCGTTCTTCTGCAGTCAGTTCTGTTTCTCCCTTTGGAGTAACCTTACCAACCAGAATATCTCCTGCACGAACCTCTGCACCAATTCGGATAATACCTCTGTCATCCAGATCTTTCAGCGCATCATCACCGACACCAGGAATATCACGGGTAATTTCTTCCGGCCCAAGCTTTGTATCACGTGCTTCTGCCTCATATTCTTCAATATGAACAGATGTATATACGTCATCCTGAACAAGTCTTTCACTCAGAAGTACAGCATCCTCGTAGTTGTAACCTTCCCATGTCATGAAACCAATCAGCGGATTCTTTCCAAGAGCCATCTCGCCATTGTAGGTAGAAGGACCATCTGCGATTACCTGTCCGGCTTCTACACGTTCCCCTTTTACCACAATTGTTCTCTGATTGTAGCAGTTGCTCTGGTTACTGCGGAGGAATTTTGTTAATTTATAAGTTTTCTTTGTTGTATCATCCTGACGGATTGTAATTTCATTTGCGGTCGCACGTTCTACGATACCACCCTGTTCTGCTACGATACATACACCAGAGTCAACCGCAGACTTCACTTCCATACCAGTTCCGACAACAGGTGCTTCCGTCACAAGAAGAGGTACTGCCTGACGCTGCATATTGGAACCCATAAGTGCACGGTTGGCATCGTCGTTTTCCAAGAAAGGAATGAGTGCTGTAGCAACCGAGAATACCATCTTCGGAGAAACATCCATGTAATCAAACATTCTTCTTTCGTATTCCTGCGTCTCATCACGGAAACGACCAGATACATTCTTACGAACGAAATGTCCCTCTTCATCCAGCTGCTCATTGGCCTGCGCTACATGATAGTTGTCTTCTTCGTCAGCAGTCATATATACTACTTCATCCGTTACAACCGGATTCTTCGGATCTGACTTATCAATCTTACGATAAGGAGCCTCAATAAATCCATATTCATTAATTCTTGCATAACTTGCAAGAGAGTTAATCAAACCGATGTTCGGACCTTCAGGTGTCTCAATAGGACACATTCTTCGATAATGTGAATAGTGAACATCTCGAACCTCAAAACCTGCACGATCTCTTGACAAACCACCAGGTCCAAGGGCAGACAAACGTCTCTTGTGTGTCAGCTCACCAAGAGGGTTGTTCTGATCCATGAACTGTGACAACTGTGAAGAACCGAAGAATTCTTTTACTGCTGCAGTTACTGGTTTAATGTTAATCAATGACTGTGGTGAAATACCTTCCAGATCCTGTGTTGTCATTCTTTCGCGGACAACTCTCTCCAGTCTTGACAGACCGATTCTGTACTGGTTCTGGAGCAGTTCGCCTACGGCACGGATACGTCTGTTGCCCAAATGGTCAATGTCATCATCGTTTCCTATGCCATATTCCAGATGCATATTATAGTTAATAGAGGCAAAGATATCTTCCTTAGTGATATGTTTTGGAATCAAATCAGAAACATGCTTGTGGATTGCTTCTTTTAATTCATCAATATCTCCCGCTGTCTCTTCTAAGAGTTCAGCAAGTACAGGATAATATACTAATTCTGTAACGCCAAGTTCTTTGGCATTCACATCAACGATAGCTTCAAGATTCACCATCATGTTAGAAAGCACCTTGATATTGCGCTCTCCTTCTTCTCTTGCAATCCATACATATGGTACCGCAGCATTCTGGATTGCATCTGCGATTTCTCTTGTAACTTCTGTTCCTGCTTCTGCAATTACTTCACCTGTAATTGCACTTACAACATCTTCTGCCAGAATCTGTCCCGCAATTCTGTTCTTCAGAAGAAGCTTTTTATTAAATTTATAACGGCCAACCTTAGCCAGATCATAACGTCTTGGATCAAAGAACATGCTTGTAATCAAGCTTTCTGCACTGTCTACCGCAAGGGGTTCACCCGGGCGGATCTTCTTATACAGTTCAAGAAGACCTTCCTGATAATTTTCTGCAGTATCCTTTGTAAAACTTCCAAGAATTTTTGGTTCTTCACCAAACATCTCAAGAATCTCTGCATTTGTTCCAATACCAAGTGCACGAATCAACACAGTAATCGGAACTTTTCTTGTTCTATCCACACGTACATAGAAAACGTCATTTGAATCCGTCTCATATTCAAGCCATGCACCACGGTTAGGAATTACCGTGCTAGAATATAACTTCTTACCAATTTTATCATGTGCAATTCCGTAGTAAATACCAGGTGAACGAACCAACTGGCTTACAATAACACGCTCTGCACCGTTGATAACAAAAGTACCTGTTTTTGTCATTAACGGCAAATCTCCCATGAAGATTTCATGCTCATTAATTTCATCAGTTTCTTTATTGTAAAGTCTTACCTTTACCTTCAAAGGTGCTGCATAAGTTGCATCACGCTCTTTGCATTCTTCGATTGAGTACTTCACTTCATCTTCGCATAATGTGAAATCTACTAATTCCAGGCTTAAGTGACCACTGTAATCAGTAATCGGAGAAATATCTTCAAATACTTCTTTTAATCCTTCATCCAGAAACCATTTGTAGGAATCCTTCTGAACTTCAATCAAATTCGGCATTTGGAGTACTTCTTTTTGTCTGGAATAACTCATACGCATGCTTTTTCCGTTTGTGATGGGACGAATTCTGTTTTTCTCCATTGACGTTTCACTCCTTATATAATAAATTTTCGGATATTTTCCGCCTAGTATATTAGGGCGCACTAATGGCATATTTTTCCACAATAGTGCATTTTTAAATATAGCACATTGTCAATACGCTTGTCAACTATTTTTTTCTATTAGTTTATAGATTTCGTTTATAGTTTTTATCTAGTTTTTATCTGACAGCTTGCAGAAAACTCCAGAGATATAATCTTTTGCAAACCGCCAGGTAACTTCGTGCAAAGCAAAAGACCGCACAGCCAATGCCTGTGCGGTCCGAATGTTCTTTCCTTGAAAAGGCCAAATTACTTAAGAGTAACTGATGCACCTTCAGCTTCAAGTTTAGCTTTGATTTCTTCAGCTTCAGCTTTAGAAGCAGCTTCTTTGATTACCTTTGGAGCTCCGTCTACTACTTCTTTAGCTTCTTTAAGTCCAAGACCTGTGATTTCACGAACAATCTTGATAACTTTAACTTTAGAAGCACCTGCTGCTGTTAATTCTACATCAAATTCATCTTTTTCTGCTGCTGCTTCTGCAGGACCTGCTGCTGCAACTACAACACCTGCTGCTGCAGATACACCAAATTCTTCTTCACATGCTTTAACTAAATCGTTTAATTCTAATACAGATAATTCTTTGATAGCTTCAATAAATTCTGCTGTTGTTAATTTTGCCATTTTATTTTCCTCCATTAAATGTTATTGTCTTATTAACTATATCCAACACTCTGATTATTCAGCTGCTGGTGCTTCTGCTCCGTCCTTTTCAGCGATCTGATTAAGTACACGAGCAAGATTTGTAATAGGTGACTGTAAGCTTCCAAGTAATTTGGACAACAGTACTTCTCTTGCTGGAATGTTTGAAAGTTCTTCTACACCTTTCTGATCGTATAAAGTTCCTTCAACAATACCTGCTTTAACTTCAAGAGCTTTCGCATCTTTAGCGAATTTGCAGATGATTCTTGCCGGTGCTGTTGCATCACCCTTTGAAATTGCAATAGCGCTTGGTCCTTCAAGGAATTCATCTAACTGAGCAAAATCAGTTCCTTCAAAAGCTCTCTTCATCATTGTGTTCTTGCAGACTTTGTAGATAACACCAGCTTCTCTTAACTGTTTACGAAGTTCTGTGTCTTCTGCCACTGTTAAACCACAGTAGTTAACTAAAACTGCTGACTGTGCGTCTGTGATATCTTCTACGATTGCCTGTACAACTGGTTGTTTTAATTCAACTTTTGCCACGAATCTGTCTCCTCCTTGTATTATTTTCTTTACTGCCACAAGGAAATATGGTTTAAAAAACCTCTACATCCGTAAGACATAGAGGTGTAAGTTCAATCATATGAATCTTGCATTCCTCGGTAGGCGTTCTCACACTTATGCCTCACGGCACCTACTGTCTTCGGCAGCTACCGTAATATAATATCATTGGCTCTTCTCTTTGTCAATGATTTTTAAAAATTATTTTACAAATTGCCTTTGCAACTACATTTCCCAATTATTTTTCATAGGTTCCTTTTTTAACAATGGTTCCACCATTCATAAACACTGTCCCTCCGGCAATCACAGTCTGTAAGTTCATTTCTGCATCCATCAGCAGCAAATCCGCATCTGCGCCTTTTGCGATACACCCTTTTTTGCCGGCAAGTCCAAGCGCTTCCGCCACATTGCCAGTCACATACGCGAGCGCCTCTTCCAATGTAAATTCTTGTATCTTTACCATAGATACCAGTTCTTTCCACAGCGCATCCACTCCTGACACGCCAATTTCCAGCAAGGAACCATCCTCCGCATAATTCGACCAGCTGCCATGTCCATCCGAACTAATGGTAATGTGCCCCGTTGGCAAACCTTGTTCTATGGCTTTTCGAATACACACTCCCGGTGTCAAGTCTGAGTTGGGCATACAAGTAAAATCAATATATCCTCCCATACCCAGATATTCATATGCCTCTTTCAGCAGCCATTGGTTGCGGTTCACATGAGTCGGGCGAAAAATAGTAACCGGGATTTCACTTTCATCCAAAGCTTCAAATACTGGACTAAGTCCTTTTTTCGAGTCACCCATATGAAGGGTTACTATTCCTGGTTTCCCACTGAGCATGCCCGCTACCCGGGTCTTACTTGCCAGTTGGATCAGTTCACGCACAGACACATTCGGCGCCCTGTGGTCCGAGATTGCCAGTTTTACCCCTACTATTTCTTTGATAAATGTAATGTCACGATCTACTGTTCCCGTAATCGTTGGGCTCGGGTAATCATATGCCCCTGTCAGCATATACGCAGTCACACCTTCTTCGTTCAGCGCAGCTACTTTGGCATACAGGTTTTCCACCGTTCTGGTAATGCCATCTGTTCCAAGCAGTCCAACCACTGTGGTAATTCCGCCTTCTATCAGCTCTGATAAATTCAGTTCAGGAGTCCGTGTATGAAAGCTTCCTTCCCCACCGCCTCCGGTCACATGGATATGCTGATCGATAAGTCCCGGAATGAGCCGCATCCCCTCTGCATCTATTATTTCACACGCAATCGGAAGCTCCGGTATGTTTTCTTCCACCAGAACGATTTTTTTACCGCAAATCAGGACATCCTTCTTTCCGATATACTTCGGGTTATACACTTCTGCATTTTTCATTAATAACATATCTTTATTACCCCATTTCTCGTCACACAAACGGATAAAACACACTTTACGAATTTTATCCGCTGATTAGCAATCGGTAAATGCTGCCATGTAAACATGCAGCATTTGCCTCGTCGCTATAACAAAATCCCCACAGGAAATTCCTGCGGGGATTCAAATTCTATTGCCGATTTTCAATAAAGCAATTCAGCAGATTAACCCAATTTAACCGGATTAACTTTTACGCCAGGTCCCATTGTAGATGTAAGAGTTACGCTCTTAAGGAACTGACCTTTTACTGCTGCCGGTCTTGCTTTGTTGATTGCATCGATAAGCGTCTGGAAGTTGTCCGCTAACTGTTCTTCAGTGAAAGAAGCTTTTCCAACTGGTACATGGATGATGTTTGTCTTATCCAATCTGTATTCAATCTTACCAGCTTTGATATCGTTTACAGCTTTTGTTACGTCCATTGTTACAGTACCAGCTTTTGGGTTTGGCATTAAACCTTTTGGTCCAAGTACACGACCAAGACGTCCAACAACACCCATCATGTCCGGAGTAGCAACTACAACGTCAAATTCAAACCAGTTTTCTTTCTGAATCTTTTCGATAAGTTCCATTCCACCTACGTAATCTGCTCCGGCAGCTTTTGCTTCTTCAGCTTTAGCGTCTTTTGCAAATACAAGGATACGAACTTTCTTACCTGTTCCGTGTGGCAGAACTACTGCACCACGAATCTGCTGGTCAGCGTGACGTCCATCACAACCTGTTCTGATATGAGCTTCGATTGTTTCATCAAATTTTGCTGTCGCACTCTTTTTTACTAATGCGATTGCTTCTTCTTTATCATAGAGAACTGATCTGTCGATTAACTTTGCAGCTTCTACGTATTTCTTTCCTCTTTTCATTTTCAATACCTCCTAGTGGTGATTACGGGATTTCCCTCCCACGTGTTTGTTTACAGTTTTCACTCAAGTTGCAATAAGGCACCGCTTATTCTACAACTGTTACACCCATGCTCTTGCAAGTTCCTTCGATCATGCTCATAGCAGCTTCTATAGACGCTGCATTTAAGTCTGGCAGCTTAAGTTCTGCGATTTCTTTTACCTGAGCTTTTGTAATCTTAGCAACTTTTGTCTTGTTAGGTACACCAGAACCTGATTTAAGGTTGCAAGCTTTCTTAATAAGAACTGCTGCCGGTGGTGTCTTTGTGATGAAGCTGAAACTTCTGTCACTGTAAACTGTGATAACTACAGGGATAATTAAATCTCCCTGATCTGCTGTCTTTGCATTGAACTGCTTTGTAAATTCCATGATATTTACTCCGTGCTGACCAAGTGCTGGTCCAACAGGTGGAGCTGGTGTTGCCTTTCCGGCTGGAATCTGTAATTTAATATAACCTGAAACTTTTTTTGCCATTTTAAAGTACCTCCTTGTGGTATTTGCGGGGATTTCCCTCCCACGTGTTCTTATGCTTTCTGCATAAAGTTACATCTGTTTTACTTCTGCGAAACTGATTTCTACCGGCGTTTCGCGCCCGAATAACTCAACATTGATAATAAGACTCTGCTTAGCTGCATTTACAGACTGAACCATTCCTACAGTTCCTTCCCATGCACCCGCAGTAACCGTCACAGTATCGCCTTCTTTGAAATCAACGATTACATTGTCTTTCTGGATTCCGAGAGAAGACATCTCAGCGTCTGTAAGGGGAACCGGTTTTGACCCAGGTCCTACGAACCCGGTCACACCTCTGGTATTTCTCACAACGTACCACGTGTCATCATTCATAAACATATGAATCAACACATATCCAGGGAACATCTTCTTCAAAGATGCCTTCTGAACACCGTTCTTGAGTTCTACCACTTCCTGCATCGGGACTCTGACTTCTAAGATCTCATCTTCCAGATGACGGTTCTCAATTGTCTTATCAATATTGGCTTTCACTTTGTTCTCATACCCCGAATAAGTATGAACCACGTACCATCTTGCTTCTGCCATAAAATCACCTTTCTCGTAACTTTATTTATCAGTATCTATCTAACCAATAAATCAATTCCGTATTTTACAATGGCATCAATCACTGAAATGATAACACCTAAAATAACGGAAACAGAAACGACTGCTACAGTCTGTTTTGCAAGAGTATTTTTGTCTGGCCAGAAAATCTTCTTAAACTCAGCTTTTAACCCTTTAAAGAAAGGAATTTTTTGGGTTTCTTTAGAATCTCCCATAACTTTCACTTCCCTTCAAAGACTATTTCGTTTCTTTGTGTAACGTGTGTGATTTGCAGAATCTACAGTATTTCTTTGTTTCCATGCGTTCAGGATGAGACTTCTTATCCTTAGTCATGTTGTAGTTACGATGTTTGCAATCTGTACATTCTAATGTAATTCTTGTACGCACAACTTCCACCTCGCTTTTATGTTCTAATTTTCAGTTACATGACAGCTTGCGAGGCTGTCTAAAAATAGGCATAAAAAAAAGACCTATACTTCCATTCGCCCTAGTAGAATATCATAGGTTTCCTGTAAAGTCAAGTCTTTTCTTCAAAGGAGATGCCGCATACAGCCTGTATACAACGATGCCTACGGATTGTTCCGCGGCTTTGCGCTCCCACAATCATTTATGCATTATAGATTGCTAAATAAGCTTTTACCACTTCGACTAATTTTTCATAACTCATAGATGAGGTATTCAGACAGAAATCATAATATTCACTGTCATTCCACTCATGTCCGGTATAATAGCGATAATAATCGGCACGGTATTTGTTAATGCGGTTAATCTTTTTGATTAAATCTTTTTCGCCCTCCCCCGATACTTCTTTCGCTCTGTTGATACAATCCTCCATCGGAGCATAGAAGAACAGACGCACGACATCTTCTCGGTCTTTTAGTATATAATCTGCACAGCGTCCCACAAAAATACAAGGTCCTTTTTCTGCAAGATTCTTGATTGTCTGTGCTTCAATATTAAAAAGATTATCTCTGGAAGTATAATCCGGGTGTCCGGGCGGAAGAAGTTCCCCTGTATACGGTTTCGTGCCTTTAAAAATGTTAAGCCCGGTTACTTTCTCATCCGCTTCTCCGAATAACTGTTCATTAACCCCGCTCTCATCCGATGCAATCCGAATGATATTTCTGTCATAACAAGGAATTCCAAGCTCTTCCGCCAGTTTGATACCAAGTGTACGTCCGCCGCTTCCGTAGCTTCTCGCAATCGTAATTATGGTTTTCTTCATACTCGACACCTACTCTCCCAAATATGCTTTCTTAATTGATTCATCATTCATCAAGACTTTCGCGTCACCGGAAAGAACAATATTACCGGTCTCCAGTACATAAGCTCTGTCTGCAATGGAAAGTGCTTTCTTCGCATTCTGTTCTACCAAAAGTACCGTTGTTCCTTCCTTAGAAATTTCCTGAATAATATTAAAAATTTCCGTTACAAAAATCGGTGACAGCCCCATAGATGGCTCATCCATAAGCACAATACTTGGTTTTGACATCAGAGCACGACCCATGGCGAGCATCTGCTGCTCTCCACCGCTTAATGTTCCCGCCATCTGATTCTTTCTTTCTTCCAGTCTCGGAAAATGTTTGTACACCATCTGAAGGCTTTCCTGAATTTCCTTCTGGTCATTTCTGGTGTACGCTCCAAGCTTTAAATTGTCCAGCACACTAAGCTGTGCAAACACACGCCTTCCTTCAGGCACATGTGCCATCCCCATCGGCACAATCTTGTGTCCCGGCACTTTCGTAATATCCATCCCGTTAAATGTGATGCTTCCCTTCTTAGACGGAATCATCCCTGTAATTGTCTGAAGTGTAGTGGTTTTCCCGGCACCGTTTGCACCAATCAGCGCAATAACTTCCCCCTGATTTACTTCAAAGGAAATGCCTTTGATTGCCTGAATCATTCCGTAATACACTTCCAAATCCTTTACTTCAAGCATTGCCATGATTCTTCTCCTCCTACTCTCCAAGATATGCCTTGATAACTTCCGGGTTATTCAGTACATCACTGGTCTTCCCCTGTGCAAGCACCTGCCCAAAGTTCAGTACAGTCAGTTCCTCGCAAATACCTGACACCAGTTTCATATCATGTTCGATCAAAAGAACAGTCATGTCAAATTTATCACGTACAAACCGGATGGTTTCCATCAGCTCAATGGTCTCATTCGGGTTCATACCGGCAGCCGGTTCGTCCAGAAGCAGCAGCTTCGGTTCTGTTGCAAGAGCCCTTGCAATCTCTAGCTTACGCTGTTTACCATATGGAAGATTGGAAGCAAGCTGGTCTACCTCTCCTTCAAGCCCAAACACTTCCAGGAGTTCCATTGCCTCTGCATTCATTTCCTTCTCTACTTTATGATAACTCGGAAGACGGAGAATGCCCGCCAAAGTAGAATATTTATGGTGATTATGAAGCCCGACTTTTACATTATCCAGTACGGTCAGTTCCTTGAACAGGCGGATGTTCTGGAATGTACGAGCAATTCCGGCCTTATTAATCTCAATGGTCTTCTTCCCTGTAACATTCTGTCCATCTAGCTCAATCAGACCATCTGTCGGTTTGTAAACACCTGTAAGCATATTAAAAATGGTGGTCTTTCCTGCTCCGTTTGGTCCAATCAGACCATATAGCTGTCCTTTTTCAATCTTAATATTGAATCCATCAACAGCACGGAGACCACCGAAAGATATTCCTAAATTCTTAACTTCTAACATTGCCATCTTACTCTGCCTCCTTCACATTCTTTTTGTGGAAGACACCTTTAATCGAATGAGCTTTACGCCATTCTCTTACCTTCGGACTCCAGTTAAAAATCATCATCACGATCATGATGACAGCGTAAATCAGCATACGATATTCCCCGATCTCACGCAGAAGTTCCGGAATTATCGTAAGAAGAACTGCCGCAATAATAGAACCTCTCATATTTGCCATTCCGCCGAGTACCACATATACCAGAATCATAATAGACATATTATACCCAAAATTCTTAGGCAGCGCCGTTAAAGAAGACAGGTTATGGGCATATAAGCATCCTGCAAGTCCGGCAAGAGACGCGGAAATTGCGAATGCCATAATTTTGTATTTTGTAATATCAATACCTACAGATTCTGCCGCAATACGGTTGTCACGGATAGCCATGATTGCACGGCCTGAGCGTGAATTCATCAGGTTCAAAACGACTACTAATGTAAGAAGCAGTAAAATAATACCTATAGTAAAGGTAGACTGACGTGCTGTTCCTGTAATTCCCTGTGCACCTTTGATGATAATCTTTCCGCCGTCCGACAGGTTTAACGACATACTGTCTTTCATAGAAAAATGGAATCCGTTCTCATCTCTTCCTATGTATAAGGCATTGATGATATTCATAATAATTTCGCCAAATGCCAGTGTTACGATTGCAAGGTAATCACCTTTCAATCTCAAAACCGGAATACCGATTAAAATTCCGCAGATGCCTGCACAGACTGCCGCTACAATAAACGCAAGGATAAAACGAAGCAAATCATTTGTAATCGTATCCTTCATGCAGGCTGTAAAAAATGCGCTTGAAAATGCTCCTACACACATAAATCCCGCATGACCAAGACTTAGTTCTCCAAGTACACCTACCGTAAGGTTCAGGGAAACCGCCAGTATAGAATAAGTACAAAGCGGAACAAGAAGCCCCTGCATCAGACTGGATAAATTTCCCGTTGCAGAAAGAGTCTGAAAAATCACATAAACAACAATAACCATTGCATATGTTATAAAATTCTGTCTTGAGGTTTTACTCATTGTCATTTTCTTCATCTTCTCCACCTACACTTTCTCACTGATTTTCTTTCCAAGAATGCCCGTAGGTTTCACAAGCAATATTACAATCAACACTGCAAATACAATCGCATCTGCAAGCTTGGCAGATATGTAGGCTTTACTTAAGATTTCAATGATTCCAAGCAAAACTCCGCCAATCAACGCACCAGGAATGGAACCGATTCCTCCGAATACAGCTGCGGTAAATGCCTTGATACCAGGCATAGCACCGGTTGTCGGTGTAAGGTTCGGATAAGCAGAGCATAACAGCATACCTGCCACTGCCGCAAGTCCGGAACCAATTGCGAAAGTAAGGGAAATGGTCTTATTTACATTAATTCCCATCAGCTCTGCTGCCTGGCGGTCTTCAGCTACTGCCAGCATTGCATGTCCTGTCTTTGTTTTATTTACAAAGGTATTCAATGCAACCATGAGGACAACACAGGAGATAATGGTTACAATGGTTTCTCCTGAAATTACCAGTTCACCGCCTGCCAGTTTGACTGCCTTTAAAGCAACCACTGATTTGAAAGATTTTGCATTGGCTCCATAAATAATCTGTACTGCATTCTGCAGGAAATAACTGACACCAATCGCAGTAATCAATACGGCAAGAGAAGAGGTCCCTCTAAGCGGACGATATGCAATTCCCTCGATTACTACACCTAATACTGTACATATTATAATAGAAGCCAGAATTGCCACCGGAACCGGCATACCTGCCATTGTTGTTGCCGTAAAGATTACATAACTGCCAACCATAATGATATCACCATGGGCAAAGTTCAGCATCTTTGCAATTCCATAAACCATGGTATATCCAAGTGCAATCAGTGCATAGACACTTCCAAGACTGATTCCACTGATTAAATAAGATAAAAATCCCATTTCAACACCTCTTTCTCTTCCTTTTCCTTATGTTATCTTTTATTGAAAAATGGGAGTTGTCTTAAGACAACCCCCAAAGAAAAACCTTAGATTGTTGTAATTGATTACATTGCTTTGTATGCACCATCTGTAATAATAACAGCTTTTGGAGCCTTGTCAACCATGCCGTTTTCATCCCATTTCATCGGAACTCCCTCTTTCGATGTGATAGCATCTACTTCGATGGTCTTCATCTGTTCCATAAGTGCATCACAAATATCAGAGGCTGACATATCGCCTGTAATTCCTGCTGCTTCTGCTGCTACTTTTACTGTGTAAACCGCATCGTATGCGTCAGCCGCAAACTGACTTGGTGTTTCCCCATAAGCCTCTTTGTATTTTGCTACGAAATCCTGTGTAGACTGTGCCATATCATCTGCTGCGAATGGTGTCAATAACATAACGCCTTCTGCAAGGGATTTGTCAAATCCGTCTACTCCGAGGATACCGTCTAATCCGTCACATCCAAAGAATGTTGGTTCGTACTGCATATCAGAAGCCTGTTTTAAAATGATGCATGCCTGCTGATAGTAAACCGGTAAGAATACCAATTCTGCGCCTTTGTTCTTAGCATCCTGTAACTGTACGCTGAAGTCTGTATTGCTGCTTGCCGTAAATTCTCCGGTAGATACAATATCAATTCCTTCTTCTTTTGCTTTCTTCGCAAAGTTCTCATAGATACCTGATGAGTACGAACTTGAGCTGTCATAAATAACCGCAACCTTTGTTGCAAGCTTATTGTCTGCAATGTACTGTGCAGAAGCAACACCCTGGTTCGGGTCAGAGAAGCAGACCTGATATGTATTCGGGTTTGTTACACAGTCTACAGATGAACCGGATGGGGTAATCTGGAATACATTGTCAGCAGCTGTTTCTGCTCCAAGCGAAATCGTTGCATCGGATGTAGTAGAACCAACAATGACCTGTACACCCCAGTCCTTTAATGTATTGTAAGCGTTGACTGCCTTTTCTGCATCTGCTTCATCATCCTGGAAATTATATTCAATCTTCATTCCATTGATTCCGCCTGCTTCATTGATTTCATCAATGGCAATCTGTGAACCCTGTTTCACTTCTGTTCCATAATAAGCAGCTCCACCGGTAATTGGTCCCATACCACCAATCTTGATTGTGTCTGCGTCTCCACTTTTATCGGATGATCCAGAATTTCCACCGCACCCTGTCATAGCTACAGCAGCCATGGCTACTACCAATGACATACTTAAAAATCTCTTCTTCATAATCTGTTCCTCCCTGTCTAAAAAAGCTATGTTGGTATACTACAATAATTTTTCATCAAAAACAATGATGTTTCTTATCCTAGTAACACTTTACCATGCGAAATTGCCAGTTAAAAAACATCAATCGTTCTGTCTAAACTAGCCTTGCGCAGGCCGCGAAAATCCGATATACTACATAATAAGAACTATATTTTCATGTGAAATAAAGGAGGTATTTAACCATGATTTTTTCAGATATGAAATATCAGCGTCCTGACTTAGATAATCTGAAAAAGCAGATTGCAGCTCTTACAGACCGGCTTTCCAAATCCGCCGATTATAAGGAAGCAAAAGAAATTTTTCTCGAAAAAGACAAGCTGGACCGTCACATCAGCACACTTTCCAACCTTGCCAATATCCGTCACACCATTGACACACGCGATACCTTTTATGACGAGGAAATGCAGTTTTGGAACAGTGCCGGACCTCAGTTAAATGAATATGACCAGAAATGGACCATTGCCTTGTTACATTCTCCATTCCGGGCAGATTTCGCCTCCGAATTCGGCAATGTAACCTTTCTGAATGCAGAAATTGAATTAAAACAGTTTTCTCCTGAAATCATTGACGATATGACGAAAGAAAACAGTCTGACAAACGAATACGAAAAACTTCTGGCTTCTGCACAGATTCCATTTGAAGGAAAGACCTACACCTTAAGCCAGCTGACCCCGTTAAAAAACGATGCGGATGATGACCGCCGTCTGGCAGCATGGAAAGCAGAAGGAAACTGGTATAAAGAAAACCAGGAACAGTTCGACACCTTATATGACAAGCTCGTTCATCTACGTGATCAGATGGGACGCAAATTAGGATATGACGGATTTACCGAACTCGGTTACTACCGTATGATGCGTAACTGTTATACGAAAGAGGATGTAAATAAGTTCCGTAAAGCCGTAGTAAAATACCTGGTCCCTGTGGCAGACTCCATCTACAAAGAACAAGCAAAACGTCTGGGCAAAGAATACCCAATGAGTTTTGCAGATAATGCGCTCCAGTTCCGTACCGGTAATCCGAAACCTGCCGGAAGTTTCGATGATACCATTGCAGCAGGACGCAAGTTCTACGACGAACTTTCTCCTGAAACCAGCGAATTCTTCCGTCTCATGTTAGACATGGAACTGATGGATGTACTTTCCACCGAAGGAAAGGCAAGTGGTGGCTACTGCACTTCCCTCGACGATTACGAAGTGCCATTTATTTTCGCCAACTTTAACGGAACACAAGGTGACGTCGAAGTCATTACCCATGAAGCCGGACATGCTTTTGCCGATTATACCAACCGCAAGCGCATCCCTTGCTCAACAATATGGCCAACATTGGAAGGCTGTGAAGTCCACTCCATGTCTATGGAATTCTTCGCCGAACCTTGGGCAAAAGAATTCTTCGGTGAAGATGCCGACAAGTTCTTATACAGTCACTTATCCGGCGCACTTACCTTCATCCCTTACGGAACCATGGTTGACCACTTCCAGCACATCGTATACGAACAGCCTGATCTGACTCCGGCCGGACGCCATGCTGTCTGGAAAGAACTGCTCGGCATCTATATGCCATGGATGAAATTAGACGGAGAAATCCCATTCTACAGTGAAGGAGAAGGCTGGCAGAGACAGCACCACATTTACAGTAGTCCGTTCTACTATATTGATTACTGCCTGGCACAGACCGTTTCCCTTCAGTTCTGGGCAAGAATACAGGATAACCGTGAAGAAGCATGGAAAACTTATATGAAATACACCGTGCAAGGCGGAAGTGAAGTCTTCACAAAGCTTTTGGAAAATGCCGGACTGGACAGCCCATTTGAAGAAACATGTCTGAAAAATGTATGTGAAAAAGCCAGCAAATGGCTGGAAGGCCACAGACTGTAGACAGATATACTCTTTCAAAAAGCATTCGATTTCATCTAAAATATTATAAAAAAAGAATCCGTTTTCAAATGTTTTTCACATAAAACGGATTCTTTTTTGTGTTAGTCCCGACTCCTTCTTGTTTGTCTTGACATTTTGAAATGCCTCTGATAGAGTAACATTAATCTTTGCACTGCATATATTATCTACAGTACAAACTGAACAGGCCGGAAGCGATTTTCCGGAGCCGGGTCACTTCCGTGACAGTGGATAACACATCCATGGGACAGTAGTTGCTATTACTGGATTCATGGGTGTTTTTTATACCTTTTTCCAGTAAGCATGTGCATAACCACACAAATATCTCAGGAGGTTATTACTTATGGAAAAATCAAATGTTCTGGAAAAAGCAAACTTTCCAGAAAAACCAAGTTCCCCGAAAAAGCCAAATCACTTCGAGCAGACCGCTACCCGTGTTACCATGGTCAGCATTATCGGAAACCTGCTCCTGTCTGCCTTCAAGTTAATGGCAGGACTCCTTGCACATTCCGGTGCCATGGTCAGTGATGCTGTCCACTCTGCTTCGGACGTATTCAGCAGTATCATCGTCATCATCGGTGTCAAGGTATCATCAAGGGAATCGGACAAAGAACATCCCTATGGCCATGAACGTTTCGAATGTGTTGCCGCCATTATCCTATCCGTCGTTCTGTTTATCACAGGACTCTTTATCGGTATCCAGGCTGTACAAACTATATTTGGAGGCAATTATGCTTCCCTTGTGGTTCCAGGTATTCTTGCCCTAGTTGCCGCTATTGTTTCTATTCTGGTAAAAGAAGCCATGTACTGGTACACGAAAATAAATGCACAGAAGATTGACTCCAGCGCTCTTATGGCAGATGCCTGGCATCACCGCAGTGATGCACTTTCTTCTGTGGGTGCATTAATCGGTATTGGCGGAGCACGCCTCGGTTACCCGATTCTGGATCCGATTGCCAGTGGAATCATCTGTATCTTTATCCTAAAAGCTGCCATTGACATCTTTCTGGATGCCATCGACAAAATGGTAGACCACTCCTGTGATGCTTCCACAGAAGAAGCAATCCGCAAATGTGCTCTCGAGCAGGAAGGTGTAATACAGGTTGATTTCCTGCAAACCCGTGTTTTCGGAAACAGAATCTATGTAGATATCGAAATCAGCGCAGACGGTAATATGAGCCTGTATAATGCTCACAACATTGCCGAAACTGTTCATGATGCTATCGAATCTGCTTTTGTAAAGGTAAAACACATAATGGTGCATGTGAATCCCTGTTAAATCAGGGGCTCATATGCACCATCTTTTCCTTGTCCTTATATTACAATGTTGGGATTAAAAAAACAATTGTGATACCAGCCACACAGGTAGACTAGATATCGAAATCAACGTGATAGGTCTTATCTTCATCGTGAATATCCACATAATGCAAATCAAACGCATCATCCATAATCTCCATACAACCCTTATAAGATAAAGTCTCACTCTTTTTAAGCAGAAACATATAAGTTCCATTTTCATGTTCATCCGCTTCTGCACTTACATCCTGATAAAACTCTTCTCCGTCAATATGGCCTTCATATCCGGCTTTTCTAATCTTCTCTTCAATAAGCTGATATAATTCTTCCATCTTATCTATCTCTTTCTTTGCTTTTATCGCTTTTATAAAAGGAGACTAACGATTTACCACCTTATCAGTCCCTTTTCTCTTATTTTTTCTTTTTCTCTTCCGAAGAATAATATCCTTCGTAATTATCCTTCTTATATTCTTTTCCGTAATACTTATTATAGTATCCCGAATTTTTCTTTCGTTCTACTTTATTCAGAACCACACCTAGAATCGGAACACCAGTATACTCCAATTTTTCCTTAACAGACTGTGCCAGACGATACTTTGTCTTTGCAGATTCAACCACCAGAATTGCTCCATCACATTCCTTAGCAACAATTGCAGCATCCACTACGAGTCCAAGAGGCGGACAGTCTATAATAATATAGTCATATACCTTCCGCATAGAATCAATCATGCCCTGGAATCTCTTTGTTTCCAACAGCTCCGTTGGGTTTGGAACCGTCGGTCCCGCCACAATCAAATGCATTTTGGGAATATTCGTAGACACCAGTGCATCTGCAAGGACACACTGTCCTGACAAAAAATGCGAAAGACCTTTCTCTACATTCCCCGCCTGTAATCTAGATACCATTACCGACTTTCTCAAGTCCGCATCCACCAGCACTACACTGTTCCCCATCTCTGCAATGGAACGGGCCAGTTCAATGGATGTCGCTGTTTTTCCCTCTCTCGGAAGACAGCTTGTCATTAAAATAACCTGCTTATCATCTCCACAAAATCGCAAGTTCGTACGAAGCGTTTTTACTGCCTCCCGTACTCCATATTCTTTCTTTTCAACTGTAATATTTACTTTCTTCATTTGTTCACCTGTTTTTCCATATTTTTAATGGATTCTCATAAAAGAGCCTTCTCGCATAAGCTTTCCCCATTTTTCCGGCTACATGAGAGGCGCATTTTTCCAAATTCAGTTTTCTACTTGTAGTATTATGCGTATCTGAACCGACAAAATCTACTAAATTCTGCTTCATAAGCTCCAGACAGAATTTCTTGATTTTTCGTCCGTCTTCCCCAAGAACTGAGCCTGCATTTACCTGAATCATCGCCCCCAAATTCTTTAACTCCTGCACGCTCTCCACATTTTGGCAACAAAAATAACGTTCTACATGAGCCACTATCGGTCGATACCCCTGCCCGGTCAATTCATAAATATAATTCCGTATAACCGGAAACAAATCATTCGTAGAAAACTCTATCAACACATACCTTCCGCCGGCCATTGTAGGACGCCTCCGGTTTTCTAAATCACTTAATATATTTTCATTTCGGTAATATTCACATCCGAGGCGGAGCGTAATTCCCATCCCCCCGGCAATTTCACGCATTTTTCTATAAGAGTACAGCACTCTTTTCATAGAAGATTCAAACATTTCTTTACGATAATGCGGAGTAACAATCGCATGCATCACACCTTGTTTCCGCATTTCTGTCAAAATCTGAACCGATTCTTCCACTGTATCAGGACCATCATCCACCATCGGTAAAATATGGCAATGGACGTCAATCAAATTCATATGTTCTCTCCTACAGACAGAAAACTCTTCCTTCTGTCGGATTATCCGCCATAAAGAAGAGTCTTCCTTCTAATTCCGATATTTAAATCCGATTAGTGTTCTTTCTTTCTAAGACCAAAAGCACCTGCTGCTGCTACAAGACCAAGAACAGCGACACCAGATGCTGCTGTTGCGCTTGTCTTTGGAGAGGATGCTGTGCCAGAAGCTAAAGTTGTCTTGTCAACAACAAATGCCACCGGAGACAAAGAATTGAATGTACCTGTCATAGTACCATTGCCAATCTTTGTTGGAATTTTTTCCCATTCACTGCCATTCCAGTGAAGAATCTGACCTTTAGTAGATGATGTCACACCCTTAACATTGAAAGTAATGTCAATTGGGAATGAAACCTGTCCACCATTTACAGATTCAACAGAAACTTCCACTGCATCTGCAACTGTCATGTTCGCACTAAAATCATCGCCAAGTGCTTTCTTAAGTCCAGCTTCAGACTTAACTTCTGTTACTGCTGCTGCATATTCTGCAGGAACTTCGCTAATCACTACTTTAGCATCTTTTGCAGTTGCACCTGTTACTACAGTGCTTGCAGATGGACTTGGTGCTGCAAATACTGTCATACCAACGCAAGCAACCATAGCTGCCACAAGTCCGATAGTCTTCATGATTCTCGATTTCATGACTCTCGTCCTCCTTATATTATTTTGATTCGACGTAAAACTACATTTTAATCGAGTCTACTATATCACATTACTTTCTATTTGTAAAATGTTTTCAAAATAATTTTTCGTAACGCTTCATTATCAACAATGAATTGTGCATGTCCGTCCTTTAAAATCACTTCACCCGGAACATCCAACATATTCGTATCAATATCATATTCGGACAACGATTTCATCTCATCTGCCGTCATATTTGTTACCATATATGGCTCCATCTGCTGATAAAGGCTCAAATAATTACTGGTTTCCTTAACGCTTTGCAGTTTTTCAATCAATGCTCCCATAAACTGAGATTGACGTTCCATTCTCTGCACATTACTGTCCAATACTTCTGTATCTCTGGAACGCACATATTTTTCAACCATTTCCCCATCCATGGTAAGCGTTGTACCTTTCGAAAATGCCGGGTCAATCCAAGTATAATCTTCCGGAACGGTCAAGGTAACTCCTCCAATGGCATCTGCTGCTTTTACCATTCCCTCCATAGTCAGAGATAAATAAGAATCTACACTTACTCCATACAAGAGTTCTGAAACCTTTCCCGCTGTAAGACGGCAGCTTTCCTCTTCCCCATCTCCATAAGCATACTGAAGTGCAATCTGCCCCGGCTCCGATATCATCTTCTCACCCGAAGCAGAATAAATATCAATATCTACCATAGAATCACGGGAAATCTGTAGAATCTGTGCCTTCTTTGTCTCCCTGTCCACAATCAGAAGATTCAAACTGTCACTTTGCCCGTTTTCACCTGTCCGGTCACCCATATCACTCTTTGCATTCTTATCAATTCCCATAAAGAGAACTGTCTGTATATTCATGTTCAAGCGATATTCCCTGCCATCCACCACAATCGTATCCGATGACTTCTCCTCATTATCTGTAGACGATGCAGGCACATCCCGGGTCTCATCCTTATTCTTTCCATTCAAAATCGTATAACCTACTCCGCATAGCAGTATCACACATACAATTGCAAGAATTGCGATAAATTTATTATTTTTCATCTACCAACACTGCCTCCACAAGTAATCGATGGGATGGTTCTGCCGCAATACAAGTGCTTAAGGACAAAATCTGACTCGTTGTTGTCACTTCCACATCATCACAGAACTGATTCCGTAAATCCCTGGAATTATAAATAGAATCAATAAAATCCTGTCTTTCACTATCCATTACATAATTATAATGTTGGATAAGATGGCGGTCATCATAAACCACTGCTGCAAACACTCTATACGTCCGAATATGATCCGGTGTATAAATAACAATATCTCGATGTGACTTCATAAATTCCGCATCCAGATAATTACCCAGCTGATGGAACATCGTCTCCACTTTATCGCCCATCTGATGGCCATATAACACCGTATTAAAATCTGTAAAATCCTTCGAATTACATGCCTGTGAGAAGATTGCACCTTCAGGCGCACTCTTCCTCTCCCAGGAATGATCCAAGTAATAAGAATCATCCTCCGCACTCTGCAATACCGGATAGTCAATTACAGTACCCTCAATCTGTATCCACGCATAAACATCCGGATTCGTCTCCTGTAAAGAAGGAAAATCAATTGGGATTTCCACCTGTTCTTCCGGTTGCTCGTCCACTACCGGCGTTTCTGCCTTGTTTGCAATCTTCTTTGCGTTATCTTGGGACTTCTTTGCTTTTACCGCTGAACCATAATACCAGAGCAAATAGCCCGCACATGCCACAGCTATGAAAACCAGAACCACACTAAGAATCTTTCTTGCTTTATCCTTCATTGCACCTAATGCCTCTTTTCCATCGGTACCACTGCCAAGGTATGTAAATCCAAATATTTTCTTACGTCTTCTTCCGTCTGAATCGTATCATTCATCAGATATACAATCGTAATGATACCCATAGCAATTACCATTCCCAAAAGTCCGCCAAGAGCCGTATTCTTCACAACACTTGGGCTTGAAGGGCTCTTCGGAGTCACCGCTTCTTCGACTACCTTTGGCTTATCCGTTGTCATAATATACGCAACCCGTTCTGCTGTTGCCTCTCCAAATGAATTGGCAAGATTCTTTGCCAGCTCCGGATCTGCATTTTCTACACTAATCCGCAAAATACGGGTATTAGATGGATTTTCTGTAGAAACCATTTTCACTACCTGATCATAGGTATAATCCAGATTTAAATCCTTAATAACACTTTCCACTACCGGACGGCTCTTAGCAAGTACCGCAAAGTCGCTGGTAATCTGTGCACCCATCTGAATGTCAGCCAGTGATGTCACACTGGTTGTCTTCGTCAAAATATAAATTTCGGAAGATGCTGTATACATTGGTGTAATCAACAGCTTTGTTGCTCCAAAAGCAATCCCTGCTCCTAACACAAACAATAAAATAATCAACCACAGCTTATGCAGCATTGCCTGAAAAAGCTCGAGCAAATCAATTTCCATTTCTTCATTTGTTCTTCTGACTGACTGCGTTTCCATCATCTGTGTTCTCTCCGCCATTGCAGTACTCTGTTTTACGTTATTCATTACCTTTCCCTCTCTTGTCTATCGGTTACTTCTTTATTCTAATCTTCAAGTATTCCATTCAAGCCTTCGGGGTATCTCCCCAATCATATATGATACTAAACATAAACTTAGAAGTCAATGATTTAAAGTATTCTTAGCAACTTATCCGCTAGGCAAAATGTCCCATCTATGCTATACTATTGCCAAGAATTCACGTTTATAAGGAGGTTAGAATTGTGAAAAGAAAAGGACTGATCACATTAGCAACTGTTCTGGTTCTCGGAATGGCTGCTACAACGGTTCATGCAGCAGAATCAGCTGACCAGAACCCACCTGACGCAACGGAGGAAACCTACAAGCCATTCCATGCAAACTTGGATGAGGACACTCCACTTATCGAAACCGAAGCAGACATAGCTGAGGAAGAAGCAACTACATACCCAGAAGTAAAATTGGACGCTATCAATTTTCCAGACGAAGACTTCCGGAATTTCATTGCTGACACCTGCGATACGAATGAGGATGGTACCTTACAGTCTGATGAGATCCGCGCGGCAAAAGTATTAAGCACAGATTATGAAGTATACTTTTCTTCTGCTAAAGGTATCGAACACTTAAAGAACCTGAAGAAGTTCTCCGCTCCAATGGCAGGATTCAGTGCAATCGATGTATCCCAGAACACAAAGCTTCAGATTCTGGAAATCGGTTCCAACGAAGATTTGGCATCCATTGATGTTTCTAACAATAACGTACTTCGTATTTTAGATATTTCAGGTTCTAAGATTGCAACCATCGACGTATCTAACAATCCAGAATTAAGATGGCTGTACGCATTCGACTGTCCAATGACTTCCGTTGATGTCAGCCACAACACAAAATTAAAACGACTGGATATGGCAAGAACACCGCTTACCAGCATTGATGTAACAAACAATCCAAAGCTTCAGGCTTTGAACATCGAAGACACAAATGTAACCAGTATCGATACTAGTAAGAACCGGGATCTTTACGAATTCTACTTCAAAGGAACCAATATTTCCAGCGTGGATTTCTCTAAGAACTGGAATCTGGCACAGGTATGGGCCAGCGGAACCAAGTTGACCAGTATGGATGTCAGCCACTGCCACAACCTGTGGGTGTTATACATACAGGATCTGCCAGAACTGAAAGAGATGGATTTCTCAAAATGCCCGTCATTATACGAATTATATGCATCGAATTCTGGTCTGGAAAAACTGGATCTTTCCACACACACGATTTTAAACTGTGTAGAAATCAACGGAACAAAGATCAAAGAACTGGACATCAGAAACAGCAAAGACATTAACGGTCTTAACATTTCTGACACACCAATTACATCCATTGATCTTTCACAGAACACAGGATTAAAACGATTGGAATTAAAGAATACACCAATCCAGCAGCTTGACCTTTCACAGAATAAAGCGCTCAAAAAGCTCTATATTGATAACACCAATATCGCTAATCTGAAGACATTGGATTTATCTGCTTATGAAGCACTCGAAGAAGTGGGATGCAGCAATGCAGGGATCGAATCACTAATCTTACCAGCTAATTCTGATCTTTGTTATGTAGATTGCAGTAACAACCACTTAAAAGAACTGGATTTATCCAACGTTCCAATGCTCTGGTTTGGATTAAACTATTCTCCACAGAACATCCAGGCAACAGGCGAACACAACAACGGTAACGTC
>ERZ825137.1769-NODE-1769-length-26749-cov-4.461564_pt1 | contig 26749 bp, 23 predicted proteins | sample MGYA00519873_ERZ825137 | MGnify/ENA primary metagenome ERZ825137 (study PRJEB31778, sample SAMEA3449190) | human gut metagenome | biome: human gut; feature: human-associated habitat; material: faeces | place: United Kingdom | collected 2010/2012 ...
GCCGACAGTCGCGCCTGCGTCGCTTGTGACGATCACGAAGCTGCCCGCTGTAACGTCCGTGCCGTAGGGGAGGGTAACGGTGTAGGTGTTGTTCTCGCCGGCTGTGGCCTCAACGCCCGCGACAGTGACGCTGCTGACATTCGCGTCATTGGACTTCGGGGCCGCTGTGACCGTGACGGGGAGCCACGGGGAGAAAATGTTGGTGAACTCGTCGCCCATTGCGGACAGAACATAGCTGCCTGCGGCGGCAAACGAGAGCGTGACCTGCCCATTTTCGCCGATGACCTTGCCCTCGACCGGCGTGAGCGTGCCGTCTTCGCCGACTGTGCAGATCTGGATGTCCTCAGGATCGAGCGCCGCACCGTGCGTTACACGGTCCTCGGGCTTCAGACCGCCGCCGTAGGCGTACATATAGCCGTCCATACCGAGCGTGAAGTCGGTTCCGGCCTGAACCGTAAAGGTATCCAGACGGTTTCCGTCCGTATCCGTGAACCACGTATAGTAGTCCATGTACATACTGGTGTCCTGATAGAAGAAGAACTCAACGGTGCCGTCCTCCGCAACGGGGGTCTGGCTGATGGTGTAGCCGGTGTAGCCGTACTGCGTGTTGTATTCGCCGTTCTTGTCGCAGGGGAACTCGCCGTTGACCGCGAAACTGAACGCGGAGGTTTTTTCTCCGTTGACCGTGGTGATCGTGCCGTTGCTGACGACGAGATAATCGCTCTTGCTGTCCTTCGTGAAGTCCTCACCGAAGGTGAGCTCGTGGTACTTCACGAGCACGTCCAGCGCGGAAACGCCGTCTGTGACCGCATCCTTGTAGCCATAGCGTTCGGCGAGATCGCTGGAGACTTCCACGCGGGTCGGAACCATGATAAACATATTTTCTGCCTGCATGGAAATGGTCGCGTGGATCGTCTTGGCCTCTTTCACCGTGACCGTGACAGAGTAGGTCACGGCAGTGCCGTCCTCAGCGGTCACAGTAAAAGTCCAGACGCCGTCCTCACCCTTGGCCGGGCCGGTAAGCGTGGCCTTGCTGTCGGAAAGTGTGATCTCGAAGCTGTCTGCCGTGACCTCCGTGCCTGCCGGGAGCGTTACGGAGTAGCTGTTTTCAGCCGTACCGGCTGCTGCCTCAACGCCTGCGACCTTGACGGACGCAACACCCGCGTCAGAGGACTGAGCTGTGCCGAACACCACGTTGATGGTGTAAGTGCGCTTGCCGTCGCTCGTTTCATTCATGGTGGGCCAGCTGTCGTCTGCACAGACGACGGTGATGACGCTGCCATTTGCGATGGGGATCAGGGACGTGCGGGAATATTCGCGGCCCGTAGCCTGCGTGCCGAGATAGGCGCGGACCTGATAGTTCTTGTTTGCCGCCGTCGGTGTGACGAGCAGCGAGGTCGTGCCTTCCGGCACAGTCAGGGTGTAGGTGAAGGTGTCGCCGCTGAACTTGGGCGCCAGCTTACCGGTGCTGAATGTGAGCGCTTTGAGGCGGGTGTCGGAATTGTTCCAGCTGCCGCCAAGATCCTCAACGGTACGGGTGTACATGATGCGGATCTCGTCGCCCGCGCAGAGCGTGCCCTTTGCAACGGTAAATTCACCAAAGCCAAAGTTTGTGAACCAGTCGTTGAGTGTGCCCATCCAGCCGGACATGGTACCGCCGTCAAACGCCTTCAAGTTGTCAATGGAGGAGATGTAGTTGCTTTCCGCGCCGACGACGGTGTGGCCATCCAGTGCTTCCACAACGCAGCCCATCATGGTCGATTCGCCAGTCAGCTCGATCCAGGTGTCGGCCAGCGTGCCTTCCCAGACAGCGCCCTCCGCCTTCGGGAACGTGGTGTTCTCCACGATCACGCGGGCCATGCCGGCCAGCGTCAGAACGCTGACATACGCCATATCCGAGCCGCCCTTGGAGGCGTCGTCCTTCACATAGGACAGCGTCAGTGTGTAGCTGCCGGCTCCGAGCTGCTTTTTGATGCTGCCGCTCTTCTCACCGCTGACAGCGTCGGCCAGCGTTTCCGTGCTGCCGCCGTCTTCTGCGAGCGTGATGGTCAGTTTGTCATAGCCGTTTTCCGAGGAAACGCCGTAGCCGAAGCGCAGAACGGTGGGTGCGCTCAGCGTAAAGGCAAACGAGGTCGTGGAGCTGGTCTTGTCCTGATTCTGGTTGCTGCTTTCAAAGCGGTCCAGATCGGCATTGTAGACCCAGGGGTAATTGCCGTTGTCGGAAACGCTGATAGAGGTGACAGTCTGCTCGGGGTAGGAGACGTGGCCGAGGCGGTCGTCGTCCCAGACCGTGTAGGTTTCGCCGCAGACGGCGCATTCGTAGGTCTTATAGCCGGTGAAGACCTGCTCGGTGCCGTCCTTGGGCGTATGGCCCTTGGCGGGAACGATGTCTTCCTTCGTTTCTGAGCAGCCGTCTCTGCGGCAGGTACGGACGATCTTGCCCGGCTGCGTGCAGGTGGGAGCCGTCAGGACACAGCTGTTGTCGCTGCCGTCCAGATCCTCGCAGAAGTCGTGGCCGAGCGGTGCGGTATAAGCCGTGCGGTAACTTTCGCCGCACTTGCTGCAGGAGTAGCTGGTGTAGCCCTTCACAGTGCACAGCGGAGCCGTGACCGTGCCCTCGCCAGCTGCTTCGTGGAAGGTCACATCGCTCTGCCATCTGAGCGCGGGATAGCCGCCGCAGACCGGGCCGAACGCGTCGGACAGGTCGGCGTCCTTGAGGTCAGCTTCGTTCAGCGCTTCGGCGTTCGCGTCCGCGTTCAGCGTGTTCAGATAATAGCACTTGGAAATCTCGGAGGAAGCAGTGTCAACCGTGCCGAATACGGCGCTGCCCGCTTCGCCGGTGGAGTAGCAACTGGAGATGGTGATTTTTCCCTGCACAGTGCCGCTCCAGTTCACATTGCCCTTGACCTCGCCTGCGATGCCGCCGGAGGCCGTGCCGGAGATCTTGCCGGTGTTGTAGCAGCTTGTAACAGTCATTTCGCTGCTGGTGCCGCCGATGATGCCGCCGGCCTTGCTGCCGGTCGCGGAAATTTCTGCGGTGTTATAGCAGCCGGTGATGGTCGAGCCGTTGCCGACTGTGCCGCCGATAATGCCGCCGACGCTGCTGCCGCCGGTGACAGCGCCGAAGTTCGCGCAGTTCTCGATCACGGCGTTCTGATAGGTGTAGCCCACAAGACCGCCGACGTTGTTGCCGGTAGAGGTGATGACTGCGTAGTTGAAGCAGTTCGCGATTTTCGGAGCAGTGCCGCTGGCATAGCCGGCGATCGCGCCTGCGTTGCCCTTGCCGGAAACGGTACCGCGGATGGTCAGATCATGGATGTAGGAATTCGAGCCGATCTGCGCAAACAGGCCAGCCGTGGCGTTCAGGCCGGTGATCTCAAAGCTTGCGCCGTCAAGCACGACCTTCTTGCTGGAGGAGATGTTCAGCCATGCGTATTTGCCGAGGTTGATATCGGCCGTCAGAACGCCGGAAACGTCCGCGTCCTTGCTCTTCGCGACGAACCATGCCAGCTCCGCGCCGGTGCCGATCTGGTAAACGCCGTTTTCGTCGGTCTGCGGTTCGGTCTGCGTCTTGCCGTCCCATGCGCCCGCTGCGGTTGCCTGCAGGGTGATGGTGAATTCGTTGGAGCCTTCCTCCGTCATGGTGACGCTGCCAGTGGCGTATTCAACGCCAGCACCGGAAACGGTGTAGAAGTATTCCTCGGCATAAGCCTTGAACGTGCCGTCTTCCGCGACCGCAATGCCGTTGCCTGCGCTGTCCGCCAGCGTGACGGTCAGATCCTTGCGGTCAATGGCCGTGCCGTTCTGATCCTGGAAGCTCAGCTTGCCGGTCAGGAAGTCGAGCTTTACGACCGGGATCGTGATCTCCGGCAGACGGCTGAGAATGCCGGCGGTCTTGGGTGCGTCGAAGCCGGGATTCGTGCCCACAGCATAGGTGATGCCGCGGTGCGTCGGAACGCCGGGCCAGCCCGCCTGCTTGATCGCGCCGCTCAGCGTGTAGGTCTCCTCAGCCCAGAACTTCGGGATGGTGACAGTCAGCTTCTGCCGCTCAGGGTTGCCGCTGAAGTCATAAACGCCGAAGTTTCCGCCGGGATCACTCTTGAAGAAGGTGCCGTCCGGGCCCTGCATATACAGGGAGAAGTTGAAGTTATACGCGCCGGAAAGCTTTTCCTTGGGGCTGATCAGGTTGGAGAACTGGATCGTGACGGAATCGCCCGGCTTGATGGCAGCCAGCTCTTCCTGCGTCAGCTCCGTGCCCTCCGCGTTGACAAACTTGTAGCTCACGCCGCGTGCCGTCACGACCTGATAGGTCGAAAGGCCGCCCTTCGTGACCTTGATGATATTGCGGCCGGTGATCAGACCGCTGACGGTCACAGTGCCGTCTTCAGCGGTTGTGACGCCAGTGTTTGTGAAGCCGCCGGAATACGTCATAGACGCAGCGGTCACGGTGGGGCGCAGGACGCTCACGGTGCAGCCCGCTTCGGGCTTGAAGCTGTAGCTCGCACCCTCTGTTCCAGTGTAGAACAGAATGTCATGCTCCGCATCGAGTTGCCGCGCCTCATCCTTCTCGATGACCGCGTCCATGCGGTCAAGATTCATATTGGTCTGGATGGCGCTGCCGTCCGCGCCGACATTCACGACAAACACGCCCGTCAACTCCGGCCAGATGGCGGAGAAGCGATGTGAGGCCGTGCTGGTCTGGCCAGCCATATGGGTCATTGCGTCATAGGTTACGAGCACGATTGCCGTGCCCTCGTGCTTGGCCTCCATCACAGCGACGTTGCTGTTCAGCGCGTTCGGCGTGATGGTCACGACGTCGCTGGCATTGCCGTTCACATCAATGACCTGATAGTGCATCTCCGGCAGTGCGACCTTGGCGTTCATAAAGCTTTCGATCGCGAACCAGTTGCGGAAGGAGTTGAGTTCAAACGTCTCGCCAACGGCCATGTTTTTATAGCCCTTGGTGTTGATGTTCAGGTAAATGCCTGCACGGTCGTAGACGTTGTTTTCAAAATGATAGATCGTGTCCTTGCTGAAATCACCGGTCAGGCCGAGATCCTCTTCCGTGACCGTGTACGCTGCGTCGGCGCTCAGTCTGACGTAGTTCCAGTATGTTGCACCCTGCGGATGGCGGACACGGTAGAAGTAATCCGTGTTCTTGTCGAGATGGAACGTGGCCGTGCCGTCCTCGACGGAACGCGCGAACGGCTCAAGGAAGCTGAACACATAGTATTTTGCGAGCGTACCGGCGTCGATGGTCGAGCCCTTCGGCGCTGTGACCGTGACCGTGACGAATTCCTTGCAGGTCAGGCTGAGGCTGTCGTTCATCGTCGGGGTCTTGGAAGCGGTAGCCGGATTGTAGTTCGGATGCGTTTCCGCGTTCGGCGTGGCTGTCACGCTGACTGTATCACCAACGACAAACAGGCAGCTTGTGTAGGTCTTGCCCCAATTTACGGCCGAGCCAAACTCCGCCTTACGCTCTGCACCGGAGGCGTCGGTTACGCGCAGCGAAAGAGTATAGTCTGTGTCCTTAACCCATGAATTGGGGTTGACGGAGATCTGATACATCCGCTGCAGCTTGAAGCTGCTGCTGTCGCTGCTGACGTCGATCACCACGCCGCCGTTGCGGTCATTGTTCGCGTCATAGCCGTCAACCCAGTAAGCGCCGGGCGCAAGGTCGATGGTATACGCGCCGTCTGCGGCTTCCTTCGCGGCCAGCAGATCGTCCGCGCCCTTCACGCCGTCCATGTAGGTATACAGCTTCAGGGACTTGACCTGTGCGTCGTGCATACCGGACAGTGTGACGCTGACATCGCCCTCTGCTGCCAGAACGCCTGCGGGCAGCAGGCTCAGCAGCATCACAAACACGAGCAGCAGACTCAGAATTCGTTTCTTCATACATTTTTCCTCCAGAATCAAAATATCTATCGCAAGCTCCTTATTAAATAGGAGCGGAAACAGGGGGCGCAGACGGCTTTGGGAGAAACGAAAGCCCGCCATTTTGACAAAATGGCGGGCGGATCTCCAAAGAAACAAAATACGCTGCTTTTCCTGTGAGGAAAAACGGCGCACCTGTTCCGAATGCTACAGGCAGAGCTCGTCCCACGCATTCATCCTTTCCGCCGCGAATGCGGCGCAGACAGCAGTTCTTCTGACTTGCACTCTGGAAACAGAACCTCTGTTTCCGCGCCCGTTTCCTGTCTTCTCACGGAATCGCTTCCGCAATGACTGACTTTCGTCCAGACAGCTTTCGCTGCTTCGGAACGGTCTTGTGCGCACAGCTCCGGTCGAGTGGTTTTCCCTTTCTCTTGCGCCGAAGCCTGCCCTGCGGCGTGCTTCGGTTACTGTACATCGGATGGCAATATCAAATTGTTAGAAAAAGCAAAATCTTGTGCTTTTCCGTCTGCTACTATACACGATATGGGCGTGATTTGCAAGCGGTTTGAAAAAAATATACCGCATTTGTCCCACCCTCTTGAAAAAAGCCGAAAGCTGTGTCAAAATAAAGAAAACCGCTGCGGCGGTGTTTTGACAGCACAACGGTTAGATGCAGCTAACTGATACGGAGGAAGCGATGAAATACCATATTGAGAAGAATACCGTGCAGGAAACGCTCGTCATTCCGCTCTACGGGCGGAAAATGTGCTCGGAGCTGTATCCGAACCTTTACCGCGACGAGACGGCCCTGCGCCTGATGGAGCAGATCGATTACGATTTTTCGCTTCTGTCCCAAAAATCAAAGAGCCTCATGCAGCAGTTCGGCTTTCTGGAGGCCGCCATGCGCCAGAACGACCTTGCATGGGAGGTGCGGGACTATCTGCGCGAGCATCCGAACGCGGCGGTCGTCAACCTCGGCTGCGGACTGGACGACACAGGCCGCAGCTGCGACAACGGCTCCTGCAGGATCTATAACCTCGATTTTCCCGGCGTGATCGCCGTGCGCGACGCGCTCCTGCCTGCCGGAGAGCGGGAGGAAAACATCGCCTGCGACCTGAACGACACCACTTGGTTCCGCCGCATCGACGCGTCGGGCGGCGCGGTCTTCTTCGCCGCCGGTGTGTTCTATTATTTCCTGACGGAGCAGGTGCGGGCGCTTGTGCAGGCCATGGCCGACGCGTTCCCTGGCGGCAGGCTCGTCTTCGACGCGGCGAATCAGAAAGCAGTGCGCCTGATGCTCAAAACGTGGATCAAAACCGCCGAAATTCAGGATGTCGGTGCGTATTTCGCCGTTTCCGACGCAAAAAAGGAGCTTTCCGCCTGGTCGCCGCGTCTGCGTGCGTCGAGCCGGGGCTATATGCTGGGCTACCAGAGCCTGAATGACCCGTCAGTGCCCGGCTTCTATCGGTTTCTGGCAAGAGTCGGCGACGGCATGATGCGGATGCAGATCGTCCGGCTGGAATTTGCGGAAGGGGAGACAACACTATGAAATATGCCGGAATGCCAATGGGGATGTGGACGCTGTTCGCCGGTTCGTTCCGGAAGGACCTCACGCCCGCCATGTGCCGTCTGGACTACACCATGAGCGACGCCGGCGGCGCGTCCGACTTCGTGCGCGAATACACCCTCGCCTCCGGCGGCCCCTACTGCGACTGCGGGTATCATAAACGAAATAAGCAGAATAAAGGCTCCACCGCGCCAGCGTAGGGGTCGATGCCCACATCGACCCGGCAGAATGCACTGTTTTTACGGAAGTCTTCGGCAAATCCGTAACTTCCCACTGGGCCGATAGAGTTGTTGTCCCCTATAGCGAAACTTCATTTTCTCACGTATCCCGTAGGGACGGACGACTCTGTCCGCCCGCAGGATGCACTGATTTTTATGAAATCTCCGGCGAATTCGCAGCTTCCCAACGGGCCGATGTGTACCGGCAAGCGGCAGACCCACATCCGTAACGCTCCTTCGTCGCGAACGGCTGTGACCAGCATCGGCCCCTACAAAATGCCCGCATCAAAGCCCTTCCTTGAACGCAAGGGAAGGTGGCTTCGATACGGGCGTTTTATTTTTTATGATTTCTCCAGCAGTGCAATGCCTGCCTTTACACGCGCAATGGATTCCTCTTTTCCAAGCAGCGCGCACAGCTCCGTAGCGCCGCCGGGGGTCGAGGCCTTGCCGGATACGGCTACGCGCAGCGGCCAGAGCACGACGGAGTTCTTGAGCTCGAGCTTCGCCGCCAGCGCGACGAGCGCTTCATACAGACCTTCGTTCGTCCAGACCTCCAGCGATTCCAGCACCGGAAGAATCTCACGCAGGGAGGAGAGGCTGTTCTCCAGCGTCGTCTTGGACTTCTTGTGGACATACAGCTCCGTGGAGTATTCCGGCAGTCTGTCGATAAAGTCCACACGCTCCGGCAGATCGGACAGAATTTCGCAGCGCGGCTGCACCAGCGCGGCGACGGCCTTCAGATCAATCGCGGGATTCGTAATGACTGTTTTCAGAACCGGCTCGGCCTTGGCGAAAAATGCCTCGGGGCTGAGCTTTTTCATATATTCCGCGTTCATCCAGCGCAGCTTGTTGATGTCGAACACGGCAGGGGACTTCGAAATGCCGGAAATATCAAAAATCTCGGCCAGCTCCGAAAGCGTGTAGAATTCGCGCTCCGCGTTTTCGCCCTTCGGACTCCAGCCCAGCAGCGCCACATAGTTCAGCACAGCCTCGGTCAGATAGCCCTCGCGGATCAGATCCTCATAGCTTGGGTCGCCGTGGCGCTTGGACATCTTGTGCTGCGCGTCGCGCATGACAGGGGAGCAGTGGACATATGTCGGGATCTCCCAGCCAAAGGCTTCGTACAGCAGATTGTATTTCGGTGCGGAGGACAGATATTCGCTGCCGCGTACGACGTGCGTAATGCCCATCAGATGGTCGTCGACGACGTTTGCAAAGTTGTACGTCGGCAGGCCGTCGGATTTCAGCAGCACCTGATCCTCCAGCTCCTTGTTTTCTACCGTAATATCACCGAAGGACGCGTCGTGGAACGTCGTCGTGCCCTCATGCGGGATGCGCTGGCGGATGACGAACGGTTCGCCCGCCTCCACGCGCTTCTTTGCCTCGTCCAGCGGCAGATCGCGGCAGGCGCAGACGTGCTTTTTGATTTCGCCCGTCTCGCTTCCGGCGTCTTCCTCGTCGCCTTTCTGGCAGAAGCAGTAATATGCGCCGCCCTTTTCGCACAGCAGCTTCGCGTATTTGCCGAACAGGTCGCGCCGCTCGGACTGCACATACGGCCCGACCGGCCCGCCGACGTCCGGCCCTTCGTCGTGCGTCAGGCCGCATTCGGCCATTGTCTTGTAGATCACGTCGACCGCGCCCTCGACCAGACGGCCCTGATCGGTGTCCTCAATGCGGAGAATGAACTTGCCGTGGTGGCGGCGGGCAATCAGCCATGTATAGAGCGCGGTGCGCAGGTTGCCGACGTGCATATAGCCCGTGGGGCTCGGAGCAAAGCGGGTGCGGACCTCGCCGTGCGGGATGCGCGCTTCCATCTGCTCAAAAAAATCCATGATGCGTGTTCCTCCAATATAAAAGTATGGTTATTATATAGTTTTTTTCAGAAACAGTCAATCATTGATTGCGCATTCCGGCGGTTTGTGCTATGATATGCGCATCTATCGAATAGAAAGAAGGACGTATCATGGACGAAAAAAAACGTATCTTTTCCGGCATCCAGCCCAGCGGCGATCTGACGCTCGGCTCGTATATGGGGGCGATCAAAAACTGGGTCGCTTTGCAGGACGAATATGAGTGCGTCTATTGTATCGTCGATATGCACGCCATTACCGTCCGGCAGGTCCCGGCTGATCTGCGCCGCAGAAGTCTGGAGCAGCTCGCGCAGTATATCGCCTGCGGACTCGACCCGCAGAAGAACATCATGTTCATTCAGTCCCACGTGCCGCAGCACGCGGAGCTTTCCTGGGTGCTTGGCTGCTATACGCAGTTCGGTGAGCTGTCGCGCATGACGCAGTTCAAAATGAAATCGCAGCAGCACGCAGATAATATCACCGCAGGCCTCTTTACCTATCCCGTACTCATGGCCGCCGATATCCTGCTCTACCAGACCGACCTTGTCCCTGTCGGCGAGGATCAGCGCCAGCACGTCGAGCTCTGCCGTGACATCGGCGCGCGCTTCAACAATTCCTTCCCCGATACCTTCAAGCTCCCCGAGGCGTTCATCCCCAAGATGGGCGCGCGCATCATGAGCCTCGGCAACCCGGACAATAAAATGTCCAAGTCCGACCCCGACGGCTGCGTGTTCCTCATGGACAAGCCGGAGGATATCATGCGCAAATTCAAGCGCGCCGTGACCGACTGCGAGACGGCTGTCCGTTTTGACAAGGACAATAAGCCCGGCATCTCCAATCTTCTTACGATTTACTGCGCCGCCACCGGCAAGACCATCGAGCAGGCCGAGGCCGAGTTTGCGGATCAGGGCTACGGCGTCTTCAAGCCCGCCGTCGGCGAAGCCGTTGTCGAGCTTGTCCGTCCCATCCGCGAAAAAACCGAGCAGATGCTTGGCGATAAGGCGTATCTGGAAAGCATCTACAAGGAGGGCGCTGAGCGCGCATCTTATCTCGCCAACAAGACCCTCCGCAAGGTCTACAAAAAAGTCGGCTTCGTCGCGCGGTAACGCATGAAGCACGCTGCTTCCCAGTAGGGGCCGATGCCCACATCGGCCCGTTGGGAAGTGCCGAATTCGCCGTAGATTTCCGTAAAAACGGCCATATTCTGCCGGGCCGATGTGGGCATCGGCCCCTACATGAGCAGAACGTCGGCCTCCAACAAGGTTAATCAATCATTATGACAACAAAACAAGTCGTTTATATGCTGCTGGCGATGCTTGTCGCTGCTGCTGTGTCGTTCGCGTCCACGCCGATGGTCAAGGCGCTGGCCTGCAAGGTCGGTGCGATCGACGTGCCCAAGGATAACCGCCGTATGCACAAGGTCCCCATTCCCCGCATGGGCGGTCTGGCGATCTTTCTGGCGTTTTTACTGTCGGTTCTCGTCTTTGCGGACATCGACCGGCAGATGCAGGGCATTCTGCTCGGCTCCATCATGATCGTCATTCTCGGCGTTCTGGACGATATCATGGCGCTCAAGGCGCTGCCGAAGCTGTTTGTCCAGATCGCCGCCGCGGGCGTCGCCGTCTGGCACGGCTGCACAATCCAGTTCGTCTCCAACCCTAACGTCTTCTCCGAGGCGACCTATCTCAATCTCGGCTGGCTGTCCATCCCCGTCACGATCATCTGGATCGTCGCCATCACCAACGCCGTCAACTTCATTGACGGCCTCGACGGGCTGGCCGTCGGCGTGTCCGCCATCTCCACGGCGTCTTTGATCGTGATCGCGCTCATGGTCAAGGAGGTCAACATCGTCATCATCCTCTGCGCGCTCTTCGGCGCCTGCCTGGGCTTCATCCCGTACAATATGAACCCCGCGAAGATCTTCATGGGTGACACCGGCTCGACGTTTCTGGGCTACATCCTGGCCACGCTCTCCATTACGGGCCTGTTCAAGATGTACGCCATCATCTCCTTCGCCGTGCCGTTCCTCATCCTCGGCATCCCGATCTTCGATATCTGCTTTGCATTCCTGCGCCGCATCGCCCACGGCCAGAACCCGATGAAGGCCGACCGCGGCCATTTCCACCACCGCCTCATCGACATGGGCTTCTCGCAGAAGCAGGCCGTCGCCATCGCCTATATGCTGACCGGCATTTTAGGGCTGGCCGCCGTGCTGCTGACGTCCTCGGGCGAACTCAAGGCGCTGATTCTCATTGCCGCGATCTTCATCGTCAGCGCCATCGGCTTCAAGCTGATCTTCGCGAAGAACGATCGGTCGGAGGACGAGCCGGAAGAAAAACAGGAGGAACCGCATGAATAAGCTGAAAGTTATGTCCGTCTTCGGCACAAGGCCGGAGGCCATCAAAATGGCGCCGCTTGTCAAGGCGCTGCAGGCCAGCGAGCAGATCGAAAGCATCGTCTGCCTGACCGGCCAGCACCGGGAAATGCTCGATTCCGTCATGGAGATCTTTCAGCTGACGGGTGATTATGACCTGCATATCATGGAAAAGCGCCAGACGCTTTCCACCATCACCACAAAGACGCTTCTCGGCATGGACAGCGTTCTGGATACCGTCAAACCCGATCTTGTCCTCGTCCACGGCGATACGTCCACGACATTCGCAGGCGCGCTTGCCGCGTTTTACCATCAGGTCAAGGTCGGCCACGTCGAGGCCGGCCTGCGTACCTGGGACAAATACTCCCCCTTCCCGGAGGAGATGAACCGCACCCTCGTCGGCGATATCGCCGATCTGCATTTTTCCCCGACAAAGGCCAACGCGGATAATCTCCGCCGTGAGGCCATCATGGGCGATATCTTCATCACCGGCAACACGGCCATCGACGCCATGCAGTACACCGTGAAGCCCGATTTCGTCTTCCCGACGGCGCTTCTGAACGAGCTGGATTTCCGGAACCACCGGATCATCGCCGTTACCTGCCACCGGCGGGAGAATTACGGCAAGCCCATGGAGGCCATCATGCACGCCATTCTGGAGATCGTGCAGACGCACCCCGATGTGGAGGTCGTCTATCCCGTCCACCTGAGTCCCGTCGTGCGCGAATGCGTTTTCCCGATTCTGGGCGGCCACGACCGCATTCACCTCATCGATCCGGTCGACGTGGAGGAAATGCACAATCTCATTGCCCGCTGCTATATGGTCATGACTGACTCCGGCGGCTTGCAGGAGGAAGCGCCTGCCCTCGGCAAGCCTGTCCTCGTCATGCGCCGCGAAACAGAGCGCCCGGAGGCCATCGCCGCCGGAACGGCAAAGCTCGCAGGCGTGGAAAAGGACGAGATCGTCCGGCTCGCAGGCGAGCTGCTGGACGATCCCGCCGCGTATGCGCGTATGGCAAAGGCCGTCAACCCCTACGGCGACGGCCATGCAAGCGAACGCATCGTACAGGCGATTTTGTGGCACTTTGGCCGCGCAGCGGAAAAGCCCGCCGATTTTAACGCCTGATTGAACGCAAAACGAAAGGACGGTGACGGACGACGGAGCAGAACCAGAAAAACAGGCGGACGCTGCTGATGTTCATTCTTGCGACGCTGGCTGTGATCGTCGTGATCGGCGCGCTGTTTGTCGGCAATATGCAGCAGAACAAGCGCGACGCCATCGTCCTGCCGGACGCGGCGCAGAGCACCCAGCCGGAGCTTCAGCCCGACGAAAATGAGCCTGCGCTGCTTGAGGTCACGCGCGAAAACGTGCAGAGCATCGTGCGCAGCCTGCGCCGCCCGCAGTATTACCATCAGACCTATACCATCACCCGCCAGATGAACGGCGCTGTATCCGAGACATCCGCCGAGCTTTGGGTCGCGGACACGCGCGTGTGCGCTGTCCTGACGACCGCCAGCGGGGAAAAGCATATCCTGACCGACGGCGAGACGCTCTATGTCTGGTACGCCGGGGATGAAACGGTACGCACGCTTGCGGCCTCCCAGGACGCGACGATGGACGAGCTGATCGGTATCCCGACCTATGAACAGGTCGGAGCCATGCCGCCCGCCTCCATCACCGACGGCGAATTCATCACCGACGACCGCTATGATTCCGGCCAGCAGATCTTCGCCGCCTCGGAGGAGGGGACTGTCCGCCGTGAATGCTGGATCAGCCTCAGCTACGGCCTTCTGACCGAAAGCATCCTCAAATCCGGCGGCGAAACGATTTATGACGCCATCCAGACCGGACTCGAGATTTTGGCCGCCGGAGACGAGACGTTTGAAGACGTCTTCACCCTCCCGGACGGAACTGTCCCGTTCCAAGAGTAAGCGGCACTCCGAGGCTCCCCTTTCAAGGGGAGCTGGCGCGCAGTGCCTGAGAGGTTGCGGCAGGCAGCAGCGAGAAGCGGAAATCCAATGCGAATCCGTAGGCACCTGCCCATTTAACTGTAGGGGCCGATGTGGGCATCGGCCCCTACAATCCGGTCAACAGAATTGCTACAGAAATCGAAGCAGCATTCATTTTCTCAGAAAAACCTTACGACAGCAAAAATGCTGCCGCCGTTAAAATGACCGACAGCTGATCCTCCTCCTCGCCGTCCACGACGAGCAGCAGCAGGATCAGCAGCATCAGAAGATCCCCCGTATCAATGCTGCGCGACAGCAGCCGCGACAGAAATCCGCCATGCTCCGCCGTACAGGGCGGGGCAGGAGGCGGGGGAGCAGGCGGCACGCACACAGGCTCCGGAGGCGGAGCGGGCGCAGCCGCCTGCGGCTCCGCGCCGACGCGTGTCGGATGATAGACGCCTGCGGCGTCCGGTATGTAGCGGTTATACATCATGGCGTCTCCTTTGCTCCGGGACCTCTGCCCCGGTTTTTCAGAGCCAGACTCGCAAGACTTGCCAGCCGCGCCGCATGCAGCGCCCGGTCGATCTTTTCCTGCCGCTCCTTGCGCAGAAAGGGCTTCAGCGCCAGCAGCAGCGCTTCCTGCCTTTTGTCCATTTTTCCCGCCTGTCGCAGCATTGCGGCGGCAGGATCCGGCAGCGGCTGCTGCTGAAAAACGGCCTGCATCGGCTTCGGCTCCGATTCCGGGGGGTCCGGCACGGGCGCGCGCTCCGGCTGCGCCTGCGGCACGGAAAAGCCCATCGATCCGGCCAGCTCCCGCAGCTCCTGCAGCTGCGCGGGATCATCCAATACGGCGCGCAGCGCGCGCTCCAGCTCATCCATTGAGCTTCCTCAACAGCGCCTGTGCCTGCTCTGTGTTCAGGACAGGCCGCAGAAGCTCCATCGCCCGTGCGTGGTCGCCCTGCTTTGCCGCGTCAGCGGCCTGACGCAGCCGCTCTCCGCCGCCAGACGCCAGCAGCGCCAGCAGCTGCCGTCCCTCCGCAGACCCCAATACGCGCCGGAGCTGCTCCGGGGAAAACGAATGTTCCATCCAGCTACCCCCTCCGTTCTTAAGTAACCGCTGATGCAATCGGTTACTCAACCCGATTCTTCCTTATCATATGCGCCCCGCGCATGAAAGTGAACGATATGAAGCTTCTGATTTTGTCGGATACGCACCGGAGCCTCGGCTTCGCGTACGACGCCATAGAAAAAGAACACTCGGACGCGGTTGTGCATCTGGGCGACCATCTGACCGATGCGGAGGATCTGTCCTTCGCCTGTCAGGAACCGGATTTCTATTATGTGCCCGGCAACTGTGATTACGCCCCGACAGTCCCGCAGAGCCTGACGCTGGAGCTTGACGGCGTGCGCATTTTTATGACCCACGGCCATCTCTACGGCGTCAAGCGCGATCTGACTGCGCTTGCGGGCGCGGCAAAGGACGCGGGCGCGCGGCTTGCGCTCTTCGGCCATACCCACATCCAGCACCTGGAGGAGCGCGGCGGCATCACGCTCCTGAACCCCGGCACGGCCGGGCGCTTCGGCCACAGCGGATACGCCGTGGTCGAGATCAAGGACGGCGCGTTTTCCTGCCGTCTGGAAACGGATACGGAGTGATATTTATGATTTTAGCGATCGATATCGGCAATACCAACATCGTGCTCGGCTGTATGGAGCACGACCGCATTCTCGTCGAGGCCCGCATGGCGACCGACCTGCTCAAGACCTCTGACCAGTACTGCGTGGAACTCAAAAATCTTTTGAATCTTTATGAGATTGATCCGAAGAGCGTCGAGGGCGTCATTATCTCGTCTGTCGTACCGCCGGTTCTCAATTCCTGCAAGACTGCCGTGCGTAAGCTGACCGGCAAAACGCCGATGATCGTCGGCCCGGGCATCAAAACAGGGCTTAATATCCAGATGGAGAACCCGGCTCAGATCGGCAGTGATCTGATCGTCGCCGCTGTCGCCGCACTTAGCCGTTTTAAACCGCCTCTCATCATCGTTGACATGGGTACAGCCACGACCATGACGGCCATCGATAAAAACGGCACCTACGTCGGCGGCTGCATCAGCCCCGGTCCGAAACTCTCTGCCGAGTCGCTCTCTACACGCACGGCGCAGCTGCCCGCCATCAGTCTGGAAAGCCCGAAAAAGGCCATTGGCAAAAACACCGTCGATGCCATGCGCAGCGGTGTGATGCTCGGCTCCGCCTGTATGGTTGACGGCATGATCGACCGGATGGAGGAAGAACTCGGCGGCGGCGTGACTGTCGTTGCAACAGGCGGCATTGCGCGCTTTGTCCTTCCAATGTGCCGCCGCAGAATCGAATACGACCGTGACCTTCTTCTGAAGGGGCTTTCGATCCTCTATGAAAATAACCGCAGAGAGAAGTGAATTCATGTGCAGATGAATCTCAATGCGCAGTGTGTTCTTCCTTCAAAAACGCTCGCGCGGTTTTTGAAAACCGCCGTGACGCCCCTGTTTTTATACGATGAAAAGAGTCTCGTGCAGGCAGCGCAGGCTCTTTTCCGTGCATTTTCCGACTGCAACGGATTCTTGCCGCGCTTTCCCATCCGCATGAATCCGAATCCCACGGTTCTGCAAATTCTGCGCAGCTGCGGCTGCGGCGTGCTTTGCAGAAGCCTTGCGGAGCTGGAGCTTGCCGCCCGGTGCGGCTTCCATGGCAGGAAAATTGCCTACGAGCCGTCGATCCGCAGCGCGGAAGCGGAGAAAGCTGCGCATACGCTCGGCGCAGTTTTCGTGCTGGACGGAGCCGAGCTGCTGCCCGAAGCAATGCCGGAGGCCGTAATTCTGCTCCTGCGGCAGCAGGGCCAGCTCCGCTTCGGCGCGAAGCCTGTGACGGGCGTTCCGGCCTCCTATGCCGGGATGGAACGCGAAGAGCTCCTGCGCACGGCGGAATGCCTGCGCGCAGGCGGCGTAGGCTGGCTTGGCCTCGGTATGCGGCTGGGCGAGCTGTGCATGGACGAGGACTTCTATCCCGCTATCTTCGCCCAGCTTGCCGCGCTGGCACAGACGCTGTATGAGAAAACCGACGCCGCGGCAGATGCAATTGACCTTGGCGGCGGCTTTGGCGTCAGCTACCGGCCCGGCTTTTCCGGTCCGGAGCCGGATGCGTGCGCCAAAGCCATCCTGACGCAGATACAGGCCCTTCCGGAAGCGCTGCGCGGCCTCTCGCTGCAAATGAGTCCCGGACGGTTCCTCGCCGCAGCCTGCGGAACGCTGGTCACGCGGGTACGGGCTGTCAAGCCGGGGCCTGCTCCGCTTGCCGTGCTGGATGTCGATCCGGCGCAGTGTCCGCGCCTGGTCAAAAGCGGCGCATACCATCCGGTGTACGTTCCGTATGCCAGCGGACGGCGGACGCTGGTGCAGCTGCTGACCGTCGGTACGCAGGACGGTCCGGTCATGCGCCGCCTCCTGCCGGAGCTTCGCCCAGGCGATCTGGTGCTCATCGGTATGCTCGGCGCGGACGGACGCAGCCTCGCCTCCCGCTACGGCGGCGCTGAACCGTGCCTGGAACACCTCATCCGGCCAGACGGTGAAATTGTGCCGATCACAGCATACTGAATACCAGCCCAAGGCAGACCAGAAATCCCGCCCCGATGCAAACCGTTACCGCCGCTTCGATCACCGCAGCAGCGCACCGGATGCGCCGCCTGCGCGCACGCAGCCGCCTGCCATACACGGATGGAGCAGCCGCCTCCGGGGAACGCTTCAAATATTGGGACAGTTCAATCACAGAATCAGAACGCATCAGAAATATCCTCCCATGTTTTTCTGACGCCATTCTAGCAGATCATATGTACCATAAACCGGACTTTTGAAAGGAGCACCACTTTTATGGAAGAATTCTATCTTGATTCCTGCGGCGCAGGCCGCCTGCACTGCGCGCTCTGGAAGCCGGAAGGGGAGCCGAAGGCCGTCGTCCAGCTCATTCACGGCATCGCCGAGCATATCGGACGCTATGACGCGTTTGCGAAATTTCTGACGCAGCATGGTTATGTCGTCGCTGCCGACGATCACATGGGTCACGGCGGCTCCGCGGAAAACGGCCTCAGAGGCTATTTCTCCGGCGGCTGGCTGTCTGCGGTCGAGGATGAAAAGCGCCTGCACGACGAAATTTCCGCGCAGTACCAGGATCTGCCCTATTATATTCTCGGCCACAGCATGGGCTCGTTCCTGCTGCGCACCTATCTCTATACCTACCCCGACGCCGTGGACAAGGCCGTCATTTCCGGCACCGGCTGGGAGGACCCCATGAAGGTGCGCATGGGCAAGCTCGTCTGCAAGCTCGAAGAGGCCCGCATCGGCGAGAAAAACACCAGCGCGCTCGTCACAAAGCTCATGTTCGGCAGCTATAACAGGGCCTTCGGCCCCGTGACCTCGCCCAATGCGTGGATCTGCTCAGACGACGCCGTTGTCGCCGCCTATGACGCAGACCCCCTCTGCGGCTTCGACGCGACGGTTGGCCTCGCGCGCGACCTTCTTACAGGTGTCGGCATGAACGAGCAGCAGGAAAATCTGGATAAGATGAACAAGCAGCTGCCCATTATGTTCATCTCCGGCTGCAAGGATCCCGTCGGCGGCATGGCAAAGGGCGTTCTCAAATGCATCGACGCGTTCAAGCGCAGCGGCATGAAGGACATCACCATCAAGCTCTATCCCGAGGGCCGCCATGAAATGCTCAACGAGCGCAACAAGGACGAGGTCTATCAGGACGTTCTCACCTGGCTCGAGCGCTGAAAAACAAAAAATGAGGCTGTTCCGGATGACACTTTGTCATCCTGAGACAGCCTCTTTTTTGTGCAGAACTTATTTGCCGGATCTGAGCTCCTTCATGCAGTTCGCGCAGATGTTCTTGCCTCTGTAGTTTTCGACATTTCTGCCGTCGCCGCAGAAGATGCAGGTCGGCTCATACTTCTTGAGAATAATGGATTCGCCATCGACATAGATTTCGATAGCGTCCTTCTCTGCGATGTCGAGCGTGCGGCGCAGTTCGATGGGCAGAACGATTCTGCCGAGCTCGTCGACCTTTCTGACGATACCTGTGGATTTCATTGTGAATAACCCCCTTCAATCTTTACCATGCACTATGGATCTAGCTGTCAGATGCTGCATGGACACCGGACAGAGCTCCCTCAAGCAGCTTTATTCTACCATCCAATTATGTACAAATTTTGAACAAAAAATCTTTTTCTTGTCGGAGAGCGAAATATGTTGTTGAATTTTCTCTGGTTTGGACTGATTTTGCTTGCGTTTGTATCTGATCTGCTGACAGGAATGCCGTTTTCGTCCGGCATGGACGGACTGAGCGGCGCACGGGCGGGACTGGAGCTGGCGCTGACGCTGGCCGGGCCGGTCTGCCTCTGGTCGGGGCTGTCGCAGGCGATGGAGCGTGCGGGACTGACTGAAGGGCTGTGTACGGCGCTGCGGCCTGTGCTGCGGCGGCTGTTTCCGGTATGCGCAAAAGACTCCGAGGGCTTCTGGAACCTGTGCGGCAATCTGAGCGCGAATCTGCTGGGGTTGGGCAACGCGGCGACGCCGCTCGGCATCCGGACGGCGCAGCGGATGCAGGCGCTGTCCGGCGGCGGGGGAGCGTCGGATGAGCTGTGCCTGCTGGTCGTGATGAATACGGCGTCTTTGCAGCTGATCCCGTCGACGGTCGCCGCCGTCCGCGCGCAGCTCGGCGCGGCGCACGCGTTCGATATCCTGCCTGCCGTGTGGCTAGCGTCGGCCTGCTCGGTCGGAGCTGGGATTCTGGCGGCGAAGGGCCTGAAGCGATGCTGGAGAACCTGACGGAGCTGCTGCTGCCTGCGCTTTTGCTGCTGGCGGGTGCGGCAGGGATCGCAAAAAAGCAGGATGTTTACGGCGGAATGCTGACCGGTGCACAGGACGGGCTGCGGCTGATGCTCTCGCTGACCCCCACGCTGGTGCTGATGCTGACGGCGGTGACGATGCTGCGGGAGAGCGGCTTTTTTGCGCTGCTCACGCCCGTTTTCGCGCCGGTCTTTCGCCTGCTTGGCATCCCGCCGGAGGTCGCGCCGCTGGTACTTATCCGGCCTCTCAGCGGCAGCGCGGCGCTGGCCGTCGGGACAGATCTGATGCGGGAATACGGGGTCGATTCCCAGATCGGCCGGACGGCAGCGGTCATGCTCGGTTCGACCGAAACGACGTTCTACACCATCAGCGTCTATTTTGGCGCGGCAGGCGTCAAAAAAACGCGCTATGCGCTCCCGGCAGCCCTGATCGCCGACCTGACCGGCTTCTGCATGGCCGCACTGAGCGTGCGCGTGTTTTTCCGATAGCACCCTCGAAAAGGCTCCCACTGTCATGTCCTGACAAGGGGAGCCTCCGGATGTATGTTCAGCCCTTTTCACCGTTGTTTGCCAGATAGATGGCAAGCCAATTCAGAAGCTTGGGATCCTCCGGATGGTAGATCAGGAAGCCGTCGTGATGCGGCCGGCTGACGACGAGCTGCCTGCCGGAAAGGCTGAGGCTGCAGCACTCGTCTTCGGATGGCCCCCAGACCAGCATGAGCGAAACGCCCCGGCCGTCGTAGGCTCTGCCGGCGCTGACCGACTCGATAGGCCACGGCAGGAGATTGCGGAAATCCTCCCGGTAGCGGGTCGAGTTCAGAAGCATAAGAACACCTTCAAACGCCGTGTCCTCCGGCGTCACGTTTTGCAGCGCATAGCTTTCCGTGTACGCCCTGCCGTCCCGAACTCCGCTGAGCGACACGACTCCGGCGAGGCTGGTGATCTCATCCCGGTCAGAAGCCGTCATTTCCTCGAACGTGTGCGGCGTCAGCCGCCAGGCGAGAAGACAGAGCAGCAGGATCGCAAGCAGCAGCAGGATGCACTTTTTCGTTCCCCGACGCATAGGCAGGCCCTCCTTTTTTCTGACTCTATACTATCAGACGGCTTCCGGCTTTGCAAGACGGCGAAGCATGAAGAATTCTGAAGATTTCCTTGACCCAGATGCTGTGCACGGATACAAAATCAGCACTATATGTTGTGATTCACGCGGAAAAAGGTTAATATTTGCTTAAAACATGAGAAAAACGTTGAAAAAGCAAGAAAAATATGCTACTCTTTCGGTATACATAATCTGCTCCGCAATATGAGGAGGAACCGAAATGCAAAAGAGATGGATCAGTCTGCTGCTGGTGCTTGCGCTGGTGCTGGCTGTTTGGAGCGTCTGCGCTGTCGCGGCGGACGCGCAGAAGGCGGATGAGGCCGCCGGGGAAGAGGCGGCTGCCGAGCCTGCCGCAGAGGAACCCGCCGAAGAGGATACTCCGGCGGAGGAACCCGCCGCTCCCGCCGAAGAAGCGGATACCGCTTCCGAGGCGGAAGAAGCACCCGCGGAGGACGGCGAACAGAACCACATCCACGCCGCAAACCGCGAGGACAGCTGCGAAGAGCCGTCCTTTGCGCCGCTGACCGTGACCGGCGGAAAGCTGGAATCCGGCTGCTATTATCTGACGGATGATCTGGCTCTTGAAGAGCCGCTCTGCGTGCCCAAAAACGGCGCGCAGGTCACGCTCTGCCTGAACGGCCACACGCTCCGTCTGGCGGACGGCGCTGAGGGCTGCATCATCTTCGTCGCCGTGAGCGATAAGGACGCGGAGCCGTCCGTCCTTACCATCACCGACTGCAACGGAGCGGACAGCTCCAGCAATTATTACGTCGACGAAGACGGCGCGCTTGTCTTTGACGACGGCAGCTATGCCTGGCAGGAGGCCTATATCGCGGCAAGCGAAAAGAACGCGCTTGCCGGTGGCCGGATCACCGGCGCAACAGCAGGCGCGATCAGCGTGGGCGATTATAACGAGCTTTATCTGACAAACGTGAACATCATCGACAACGCGGGCCGCTATGGCGCGGGCGTCGTCGTTGCGGAACACGCTTCTGCCGTGCTGGACAGCTGCGTTATTGCGGGCAACCGCCTGACAGGCGAAATGAAGACCTCCGAAAAGCAGATTCTGGGCGGCGGCGTGTACTGCGCCGGTACGCTCGAGCTGAGCGGCACGACCAGCATCACCGGCAACCGCGCGCAGGACGCGCAGGATAACCTCTGGCTGGACGAGACTGCCGCGCTCAAAATCAGTGATTCCGGACTTGACAAGCAGGCGTACATCGGCGTCAGCGGAGCGGCGGAGCAGACGATCCTGACCGGCTACGCAGACGATTTCTCGGAGAACTTTACAAGCGACGATCTTACTCTGACCATCAGCACCGCACGTGAAAACGGCTTCACCGAGCTGACGCTTCAGGAGGCCGTTTATACGCTGACGCTCGATCCCGGCGAAGGAAGCGAACCTGTCACGCTGGAAGCAGAGCAGGGAAAAAGCCTGCACGAACTGAATGTGCAGGCTCCGGAGCGTGAAAACATGACGTTTGACGGCTGGTACACCGAAGAAGGGGACTGCGTCGACGCGGAAGCGCCGCTGCATCTGACCGGCGATACGACGCTTTCCGCCCGCTGGACGCAGGCGGAGCCGCAGAGCGCGGAGGCCGCGCTGCTGACCTATGACCCCGACGCGCCCATCACAAAACAGGAGGCGGCAAAGACGCTTTACCAGATGGCCCGCCAGCTCGGTCTGGACACCGAGGCCGGGCAGGAGGTCGATCTGACGCAGTTTGAAGACGCAGACGAGATCAGTGAGGACGCGGCGGACGCCGTCCGCTGGGCCTATGCCGCCGATCTTCTGACCGAAAAGGACGGGAAGCTCCATGTTGCCGACGAGCTGACCCGGAAGGAGCTGACCCGGATGCTGGAGGATTTTCTGGATCTGATTTAAGCGCCGCGCTGCTTCCGCACCAGAAGCATACAGAGCAGCATCAGAAGCGGGAAAATGATGGCGGCGAGGATGCCTGCGCGGAGCGCTCCGCCGCAGGCGTCCGAGACGAGGCCCGCAAGCGTCGGGCCTCCCGCGCAGCCAAGATCACCCGCCAGCGCCAGCAGCGCGAACATCTGCGTTCCGCCTCCCCGGATGGAGGCGGACGCGCGGCTGAACGTTCCGGGCCAGAAAATGCCGACCGAGAAGCCGCACACGGCGCAGCCAAGCAGGCTCAGAACCGGAGACGGCACGAACACGATGCACAGATACGCCCCGACGCACAGCGCCGCGCAGACAGCCATATAGCGGTTTAAGTTCAGTTTTTCGCCGTATTTCCCGAAAATCAGCCGGGAAACGCCCATCATGGCCGCGAACGCCATCGGCCCTGCCAGATCGCCCACGGTCTTCGATACGCCCAGTCCCTGCTCGGCAAAGGCTGACGACCACTGGCTCACGGCCTGCTCCGACGCGCCTGCGCAGAGCATCATCACCATAAAGAGCCAGAATACACGGCTTTTGACGAGCGTGCGCAGCGAAAACGCCTGCTCGCCCTCGGCCTGCATCGGATAGAGCGGCGCGCCCCCGAAGAAGACCGCGTTTCCGACCGGAACGAGCGCCCATAAAAGCGCAAGGAGCTTCCAGTTTCCAATTCCGAACAGCGCGAAAAATGCCGTCGACAGCAGTACAACGCCCATATGTCCCCAGCAATAGAACGAATGGAGCAGGCTCATGTGCTGTTCCTTATTCTGCGTGGGGCAGGATTCCATCACCGGGCTGACAATGACTTCAAGCAGCCCGCCGCCGACGGCGTAGATCACGACGGCGATCAGAAGCCCCGTAAACGCATCCGGCAGCGCATCCGGAAGAATGGTCAGCAAGACAAGTCCTGCAGCCGAAGCAATATGCGACAGCAAAATGGCCGCGCGGTAGCCGATGCGGTCCAGAAACCACGCCGAGAGCAGATCAATGCCGAGCTGAATGCAGAAATTGATCGTGATGAGCAGCGTGATTTTCGAAAGCGGGATCTGGTACGTCCGCTCGAACATGACGAACAGCAGCGGAACAAAGTTATTGACGATGGCCTGCACGATATAGCCGACATAGCAGCCAAGGATCGTCCGGCGGCAGGAGCTTTGCATGGGAATTACCTCGAAATCTGTAGATTACCGCCTTTATATCACATCCGCACGGTCTTTGCAAGCGTCCTGCGGCCCAAAAATTTTTTTCGCTTTACCGAAAAAAACACTTGACAAACGCGAATTTCAGGCGTATACTGCGTGGCAAGATGAAACCGTTGATGCAGACGAGTAAGCAGACAGGATTTCTCCCAGAGAGCTGCCGGGTGGTGCGAGTGCAGCAGAAAGACGTTTGCCGAATGGACTGCGGAGGGCAGGCTGAACGCGAAGGTAAGTAGGCGCTGACGGAATCCCACCGTTACAGGGGAGGATGCGTGCAGGCGCGTCATGAGCGGACAAGCAATTGTCAATTTGGGTGGCACCGCAGAAGTTTTTCAGACTTTTGTCCCAAGAGATCAAACCGATAACCGGTTTTCTCTGTGGATGAAGGTCTTTTTTGTTTCCCTTTTCCCGGAGAAAGCCAAAACGCGAAAGGAGAAACAACTATGAAAACCGAAAACATTCCTTACAAGATCTATCTGTCTGAGTCTGAGATGCCCCAGAATTGGTACAATGTCCGCGCGGACATGAAAAACAAGCCCGCGCCTCTCGTGAACCCCGGCACCGGCAAGCCCATGGGCTTTGATGATCTGCGCCCCGTTTTCTGTGACGAGCTGATCGAGCAGGAGCTGGACAACGACACGCCGTATATCCCCATCCCGCAGGAGATCCGTGATTTCTACAAGATGTACCGCCCGTCGCCGCTGGTGCGCGCGTACTGCCTCGAGGAAAAGCTCGGAACCCCGGCGAAGATCTATTACAAATTCGAGGGCAACAATACCTCCGGCAGCCACAAGCTGAACTCTGCCATCGCGCAGGCGTATTACGCCAAAAAGCAGGGACTCAAGGGCGTTACGACCGAGACGGGCGCCGGTCAGTGGGGCACGGCCCTTTCCATGGCCTGCGCGTATCTGGGGCTTGACCTGAAGGTTTTCATGGTCAAGTGCTCGTATGAGCAGAAGCCCTTCCGCCGCGAGGTCATGCGCACCTATGGCGCAAGCGTCACGCCCAGCCCGTCGAACACCACGAATGTCGGCCGCGCCATTCTCGCGAAGGACCCCGACACGACCGGTTCTCTCGGCTGCGCTATCAGCGAGGCCGTTGAGGTCGCCACGACCACGCCCGGCTACCGCTATGTGCTCGGCAGCGTTCTGAATCAGGTCTTGCTCCATCAGTCGGTCATCGGTCTGGAAACGAAGATCGCGCTCGATAAATACGGCATTACGCCCGATATCATCATCGGCTGCGCCGGCGGCGGCTCGAACCTCGGCGGTCTGATCGCTCCGTTTATGGGCGAAAAGCTGCGCGGCGAAAAGGATTACCGCATCATCGCCGTCGAACCCGCCTCCTGCCCCAGCTTTACGCGCGGCGTGTTTGCCTATGACTTCTGCGATACCGGCATGGTCTGCCCGCTGGCAAAAATGTACACGCTTGGCAGCGGCTTCATCCCGTCAGCCAACCACGCGGGCGGCCTGCGCTACCACGGCATGAGCCCCATCCTCTCGCAGCTGTACCACGACGGGCTGATAGAGGCCCGCAGCGTCGAGCAGACGAGCGTCTTTGAGGCCGCGGAGTATTTCGCCCGCACCGAGGGCATCCTCCCCGCCCCCGAGTCCAGCCACGCCATCCGCGCCGCCATCGACGAGGCGCTCAAGTGCAAGGAAACGGGCGAGGAAAAGACCATCGTCTTCGGTCTGACCGGCACCGGCTACTTCGACATGATGGCCTATGAAAAGTTCAACGACGGCACCATGAGCGACTACATCCCCACCGACGAGGACCTGGCCAAGGGCTTCGCCGGCCTGCCCAAGCTCGACTGAGCTTCTCCCCAAAAACCAACAAAAAGCTCCAGGCCCTTCCCCGGTGTTCCCCGGCGGGAGGGCCTGGTTTTTCAGCGTTTTTCTGCCCGTCTCTTCCTTGACAGCCCCTTCCCTGCCTGTTATGATGGAGAATACCAAGAGATGACAGAGAAAGAAGGTGAATCCTTTGGAAGAAAAAGACATCCAGATCCTGAAAGAGATGTTCCGCGAGTCTGAAGCCCGTATGGAAGCCATGATGGAAAGAAAGATCGATGCACTCCGAACCGAAAACAATGAAAAGTTTGAATCCATCGATCAGAAATTCGATGCCATCGACAAACGCTTTGAATCCATCGATCAAAAATTCGATGCCATCGACAAGCGCTTTGAAGCCATGGACAAGAAGATCGAGGACACCGCCGCCCAGGTCCAGCGCAACACCGCCATCCTCATGGACGCCGAGTTCTCCCGCCGCTTCGACCTGATCGAAGAGCAGCTCCAGCTCCTCATGGAAAAAATGACGGCCCCCGCCCGCGTGGACAAGCTGGAGGACGATATGACCGTGGTCAAGGCCAGCATCCGCAATCTCTCCGGCCGGGTCCAGACCTTGGAAGAGGCCCGACATCTGCAATAGATCCCCTGCTTTCTCTTGATGATACATACCAGCACAAACGCTCCCGCCGCAGTTCAAAGACACGGCAGGAGCGTTTTTTCGTGTTTGAAATTTGTTCAGGAGGGGATCACAAAGGTCAAGACCCCCATGGTGTCATCCCGGCTGTACCACAGGGAATCCGGTACCACCGTCCCCACCCCCGCGGCCTGGGCCGCCTGGCGGAAGATGCTGTGGAGCTGCCCCCGCGCAAAAAGCTGGGCGCAGGCCGTCGAATAGGCCTCGTCGCTGTACCGCACGGAACACTGCCCCTCCCCCGCCGCGATGGCTCGCTGGATCGCCGAGGTCAGCGCACCGGCGTGATAGGAGGTAAAGTACAGTCCGCTGCGATAGAAATAGTTCGCATCATTGGAGACGCACTCCGGCACCGG
>ERZ825137.1777-NODE-1777-length-26691-cov-17.365520_pt1 | contig 26691 bp, 27 predicted proteins | sample MGYA00519873_ERZ825137 | MGnify/ENA primary metagenome ERZ825137 (study PRJEB31778, sample SAMEA3449190) | human gut metagenome | biome: human gut; feature: human-associated habitat; material: faeces | place: United Kingdom | collected 2010/2012 ...
AATGACATTGCAATTGGGCTGCGAATTTGTTCAAAATATGGCAAAATTCCAATGCAGCGCGTTCGATTTGCTTATTTATTTTTTATCATATACATAAAGGTTGTAGTGCGGCAAACTACAAGATTGGAAAATTTAAGGTGATGAGTATGTTTTACTGTATTGGTATTTATAATAAACATCTGTCTACCACTACAAAAATCGAAAACCAATAACGTTCAACATACACACCTTTCTGTTTGGAAATTCTTAATTTTATACGAGAATGTCTTCAGGTATTCATAAAAATATAAAGAAAGATAGAGGTACGAAATTCGTTTTTCGTACCTCTATCTTTCTTTATATTTTTATGAATACTTAATACATTTCCGTCATACAATTAAAATTTACACAGTTGCATGTGTAGATCTATTATCTGCTCCTTCATGGCTTTTCTGGAACAGTTTCTTAAAGCAGGAAACTGCAACCATAAGTCCAAGTGCCATCAGAAGTAAAGCGACGATCAACTGTAATCCATCGATCATAAATACGAATCCGCCTGTTACAAAGATCTTTGTAAAGATTCCGATCACGGCCTGTACAAGGGCTGTAAATGTTACAACTAACATGATGCACATAGGTGCGTATAACATCCATCCTTTTCTTCCTGTTGTTAATAAGAAGACAGATAATGCGATCAATACCAAAGATGCTAATAACTGGTTTGCGGCTCCGAATAATGGCCAGATGTTGTTGTATCCACCTAAGCATAATAAGAATCCGAAGAATAATGTGATAACAGTTGAGAAATATTTGTTTGTAAATAATTTTCTTACCCCTGTAAGATCAGAGCCATCAGCAGCTTCTCCCATGAATAATTCCTGGAATGACATACGTCCGATTCTTGCTACAGAGTCAAGGGATGTTAATGCAAGTGCAGAAACACACATTGTCATAAAGCAAGTAGCTACATGTTTAGGGATTCCAAGTAGTGTTAAGAATCCAGCTACATTTCCTGAGAAGATCTGGAATGGTGTTCCTTCAGGCATTTTACCACCGACAGCTGCTGCACCGACAACAACTAAGGCGATAACACCTAATAAAGATTCTACCATCATAGATCCATATCCAACACAAAGCATGTCTTTTTCATTGCTGACTGTCTTAGATGATGTTCCGGAAGATACCAAACTGTGGAATCCTGAAACAGCACCACAGGCGATCGTGATAAATAATGTAGGGAATAAGCTTTTTCCACCAACATTAAATCCACTGAATGCTGGTAAGTTCATTGCTGGATGAGCAACAAATACACCAAGGACAGCACCGATGATCATTCCGACTAATAAGAAGGTACTTAAATAGTCACGAGGCTGCATCATTAGCCACATTGGCATAACAGATGCAAGGAATAAGTAAACCATAACGACTGCGATCCAAGTATTTTTTGTAAAATATAATGGGAAGGCAATACCAACGGCTAACATAACGAGCAGTAATACAAGTCCTGCAACAAATTCTACTTTCTGGTTTGGTTTTACATATTTTGTGAATAATCCGAAAACAACAGCTCCTAAGATAAATAACATGGAGATAGAAGCAGCGGCAGCGTTTGGTGAACTTTTAGCACCTGTTACTGTGAATCCGTTAAATGTTCCTGCAACCATATCTGTGAAAGCTGCGATTACAAGTAAAGTAAATAACCAGGAGAACAGAAGAAATAATTTTCTTCCTGTTTTACCAATGTATTTCTCGATCAGGACACCCATGGATTTTCCTTCGTTCTTTACAGAAGCGTAAAGAGCTGTAAAATCCTGAACGGCTCCGAAGAAGATACCACCGATCAACAGCCAGAGAAGAACTGGCAGCCATCCAAACATTGCGGCGATGATCGGTCCGGTAACAGGACCTGCACCTGCGATGGATGAAAATTGATGGGAAAATACAACGGCTTTTGGTGTCGGGATGTAATCTTCACCATCTTCGTGTGTGTAAGCTGGGGTTTTCGCTTTAGGATCGATTCCCCATGTCTTAGCTAACCAGCGTCCGTAAAGGGCATAACCAGCAACTAATACGACGATTGCGATTGCTACGATTGTTAAGCTATTCATTCTTAATCACTCCTCTTAAAATAAACTCTATCATAAAATAAAATGTATTCAAAACACAGGATACAATAAAAATGAGTAAAAAAAATCTCCCGAAATGCCTGCTCAGCATTTCAGAAGACGAATATTCTCCGCGGTACCACTTCTTTTTATTACTCAAATCGTAATCCCTTAGTCACATCATTTAATGTGCTCCTTGATAACGGAAGGATTCCGGTCGCACTTACTAATGAATCATCATGTTCAGCTGACTGCTCGCAGGGGATATGGACATAAGTTCTTTATTGCCTCACAGCAACCGGCAACTCTCTGAAAAAGAATTCAAATATCAATGTGTCCTGCTCATTGCATTCTGTATTTCGTTGCATTCATAATAGTCCTGTAAAAAAAGAATGTCAAGAGAAAATAATGTTCTATTTTTGATACAATCAAGCCATTAAGGCTTTGCTTACTTCCTTAAGATTCATACCGTTAGAGCCTTTGATCAGTACGACATCATTCTTCTTTAAGTAAGTTTCAAGGAAAGCGATCAGTTCTCCGTTAGAAGAAAATGCACGGGTATGAAGAGAAGGATTTTCCTTCCATGCTTCCTCAATATAATGTCTGGAAAGTTCACCAGTGATAAAGAGATCTGTCACTTTTGTTGTAGCGATAAAACGTCCCACTTCTTTGTGGTATTCCGGTGAATCTGGTCCAAGTTCTAACATGTCAGATAAGACAGCGATCTTTCTTCCACGTGTCTTAAATTCAGATAAAATACTTAAACTTGCTTTCATGGAATCTGGGCTTGCATTATACGCATCATCGATCAGAATATAGTCGTTAACGTGGATAATATTCTGTCGCTGACCAGAAAATGTGGATAACTGTGCTTTGATAGCACTCATTGGAACATCATAGCGAAGTCCGATCGCAATGGCGGCTAATGCATTGGATACATTATGCTTTCCAAGTACATTTAAAGTGATAGGTTCTTTCATATCACCATAGTGGAATTCAAATAAAGTCTGTCCACCTTTTTCACGGATTTTTTCTGCACGGTAAGTACAATCATCTGCGAAACCGTAAAATTCATATGGTTTTTTGACATAATCGATATGTTTACGGATCATATCATTATCTCCATTTAAGAATAGGACACCATCTTCAGGCAGACCATTCTGGATATCTAATTTTTCGATACAGATATTGTCTCGTGAACCCATCATCTCAATGTGTGAAACACCAACATTTGTGACAACACCAACGTTTGGATGGATGATATTACCAAGAGTTGTGATCTGTCCCTTTTCACTCATTCCCATCTCAAGAACACCGATTTCATCTTCGGATGTCAGATGATCTAATGTTAATGGAACACCAACCTGACTGTTTTGATTGCCAATCGTTTCAAATACTTTGTATTTGCCCTTTAAAACATGTGCGATCATCTCGCGGGTTGTTGTTTTACCAACACTTCCAGTAACGCCGATGATCGGAAGAGACATTTTATTTCTGTAATAGGCAGCAATCTGCTGCATGGCTGTCAAAGTATCAGGAACTTTGATGTATGGAGCATTTCCTGAAGCTTCTGTATGTTCTTGTGTTAAGCAGGCACCGCCTTCTTTTAATGCATTAGGAATAAAAATATGGGCATCAACACGTTCTCCGATGATCGGTACAAATAAAGTGTTAGGACCGATCTCCATAGAATTCGTACTTAAGTGGTCAATCTTCATGGAAGGATCACCACATAAAAGTGTTCCGTCTGTTGCTTCTAAAATGTCTTGAATTGTTATATTCTCCATAGAAAACCTCGTTTCTTTCACTGTTAGATTTCAGCATAGGTGTGATTGATGATAACGGTTTAAAAAATTTATGCTGTTATCTACAGATTATAGCATAAAATGAAGTTGTATGATAAAATGATAGCCAGAAAATACAAAAAACATATTAGAAAAGAGGGTTCATGAGTTTTACACATTTACATGTCCATACAGAATACAGTCTGCTGGATGGTTCCAGTAAGATCAAGGAGCTAGTTCATCAGGCAAAAGAGCTTGGCATGGACAGCATTGCGATCACCGATCATGGAGCGATGTACGGAGTGATCGATTTTTACAGGGCAGCGAAAGCAGAAGGAATCAAACCGATCATTGGATGCGAGATTTATGTAACAACTGGTTCGAGATTCGATAAAGAAGCCAGTCAGGGAGATAAAAGATACTATCACCTGGTACTTCTTGCCCAAAATGACACGGGTTACCATAACTTGATGAAGATCGTTTCCAGGGGGTTTACCGAAGGATTTTATTACAAGCCACGAGTAGATTATGAAGTTCTGGAAGAATACAAGGAAGGTCTGATCGCATTAAGTGCATGTCTTGCTGGGGAAGTTGCAACTTATATCCGTGAAAATAACTACGAAAAAGCAAAGAATACGGCGTTGAGATTACAGGATCTTTTTGGAAAAGACAATTTCTTCCTGGAATTGCAAGATCACGGAATTCCAGACCAGACAAAAGTAAATACGGCACTGCTTAAGATGTCAAAAGAGACAGGAATTGATCTGGTTGCTACAAATGATATTCATTATACATTTAAAGAAGATGCCGAGGCACACGATATCTTGCTTTGTATCCAGACGGGGAAGAAAGTGCAGGATGAAGACCGTATGCGTTATGAAGGAGGTCAGTATTATTTAAAATCTCCGGAAGAAATGCAGAGATTGTTCCCATATGCAAGAGAAGCGATCGAGAATACAGGCAAGATTGCCAAACGTTGTAATGTTGAAATCGTATTTGGAGAACAGAAAGTGCCAGAATATGATGTGCCAGAAGGATACACTGCAGTTACGTATCTGAACCATTTATGCGAAGAAGGCTTAAAACGTCGTTATCCGAATATTACAAAAGAATTAAGAGAGCGGCTGGATTATGAATTGAAAACTATTGAAAATATGGGATATGTTGATTATTTTCTGATCGTATGGGATTTCATTCATTATGCAAAAGAACATGGGATCGCAGTGGGACCTGGTCGTGGTTCCGCAGCCGGAAGTATCGTTTCTTACTGTTTGGAGATCACAGATATCGATCCGATCCGGTATCAACTGCTGTTTGAACGTTTCTTAAATCCAGAACGTGTATCCATGCCCGATATCGACGTGGATTTCTGTTATGAGAGAAGACAGGAAGTCATTGATTATGTTGTAAGAAAATACGGGAAAGATCAAGTAGTACAGATCATCACTTTTGGAACTATGGCTGCAAGGGCCGTGATCCGTGATGTCGGAAGAGTTTTGGATATTCCATATGCAAAAGTAGATGGAATATCAAAGATGGTTCCAAATGAATTAAATATTACGATCGATAAAGCATTAAAGATCAGCAAGGACTTGAGAAATGCTTATGAGCAGGACGAAGAAACACATTATCTGATCGATATGTCGAAGAGACTAGAAGGACTTCCAAGACATGCTTCCATGCATGCAGCTGGAGTCGTGATCGGTAAGACAGCGATTGATGAATATGTGCCATTAGCAACAGGTGCAGATAACGCAGCTGTTACTCAGTTTACGATGACAACGATCGAAGAACTTGGTCTGTTGAAGATGGACTTTTTGGGACTTCGTACATTAACAGTCATTCAGGACGCAGAGAAAATGGTGCGAAGAAAAGTGCCGGATTTTGATATCACGAAAATTGATCCGACAGACAAAGAAGTTTATGAGATGATCGGAAATGGTCATACAGAAGGTGTATTTCAGTTGGAAAGTTCAGGAATGAAGTCATTTATGAAAGAACTAAAACCACAGAATATGGAAGATATCATTGCTGGAATTTCTTTGTATCGACCGGGACCAATGGACTTTATTCCACGATACATTGAGGGAAAGAATCATCAGGAAAGCATACATTATGAATGTGAACAGATGGAAGAGATTCTGGAGCCAACCTATGGATGTATCGTTTATCAGGAACAGGTTATGCAGATCGTTATGAAACTAGCCGGATATACGCTTGGACGAAGTGACCTTGTACGTCGTGCGATGTCCAAGAAAAAGGGCGATGTCATGATCAAAGAACGACAGAATTTCGTTTATGGAAATGAAGAAGAAGGAATTCCAGGATGTATCAATAACGGTATTGATGAAAAGACAGCGAACCAGATCTGGGATGAGATGTTAGACTTTGCAAAATATGCATTTAACAAATCTCATGCGGCAGCATATGCAGTAGTTGCCTATCGTACAGCCTATTTAAGATGCCATTATCCAGTAGAATTTATGGCAGCCTTGTTAACCTCTGTTCTTGGAAATACAAACAAGATTTCAGAATACAGTTATGCCTGCAAGAAATTAGGAATTAAGATTTTGCCACCAGATATTAACTATGGAGAGGGTGCGTTCTCTGTAGACCATGGAAATATCCGTTATGGACTGACTGCGATCAAGAGTCTGGGACGGCCAGTCATTGAAGCGATCATAAGAGAACGAAATTTAAATGGACCATACAGAGATTTTAAAGATCTCGTGGAACGATTATCAAGCAAAGAGATCAATAAACGAACTGTAGAAAATCTGATCAAATCGGGAGCTTTAGATTGTTTTCATGTAACAAGAAAGCAGCAGATGATCGTCTACGCCAGTGTGATCGATAGTATCCAGAAAGAACGGAAAAATGAGATCGCAGGACAGATGAGTCTGATGGATCTTCTTGGAGAAGAAGAACAGCAGTCTTTTCAGATTTCCTATCCAGATGTTGGGGAATATGAGAAAGAGCAGAAACTTGCCATGGAAAAGGAAGTGCTTGGGATCTACGTCAGTGGACATCCTTTAGAGGATGATATAGAACGCCTTGAACGAAGTGTAACAGCACATACTTCTGATTTTGTGATCGATGAAGAAACAGGAAAGACAAAGATTCACGATCGGGAAAGCTGTATCATTGGCGGTTTGATCAGTGAGATGAGTGTGAAACTTACGAAGAAGAATCAGAATATGGCATTTATCACACTGGAAGACTTAAGAGGAACCGTGGAAGTTGTCGTATTTCCAAGACAGTATGCGACATATCAGTCTCTTTTAAGAGAAGATGCCAAAGTATTTATCAAAGGAACAACACAGATTTCTGAAGAAGAAAGCAAAGTCATATGTAATCAGATCATCAGTTTTGAGGATAGCAGACAGGAATTATGGGTACAATTTGCGGATAAAGAAGCATTTTTTAAAGAAGAGGATGCATTAAAAGGTATTTTAACTTCCTATCCCGGTAAAAATCCAGTGGTGATCTATTGCAAAACAGAACGTGCTGTGAACCGTTTAGGGAGAGATTATATGGTTTCTGGTAACGAGAATTTATTATTTGATCTCGAAAAACGATATGGAAAAGAAAATATTCGGGTTAGATCGTTAGGAATATAACAAAGACTATTGAAAAATTTCTTTAAATGGATTAGAATAAAAGCCAAGTTAAGAATTGTATGGATTAATAATTGGAGGATATTGCAAATGGGAAAACCAAACATTAAAACAATTGGAGTTTTAACAAGTGGTGGAGATGCACCTGCTATGAACGCAGCAGTGCGTGCCGTAGCCAGAATTGGTAAAGAAAGAGGATTAAAAGTTAAGGGAATCCGTAAAGGTTACAATGGACTGTTAAACGAAGACATCATCGATTTAACACCAACAGAAACAGCCGATACGATCTTTCGTGGAGGTACAATCCTTTTCACAGCCAGATGTGAAGAATTTAAGACAGAAGAAGGTCAGAAACGTGGTGCTGAGATCTGTAAAGCACATGGAATCGACGGATTGGTAGTTATTGGTGGAGACGGTTCTTTCCAGGGAGCTAAGAAGTTAGCAGCGCTTGGAATCAACACGATCGCTGTTCCAGGAACGATCGACTTAGATATCGCATGTACAGAATATACGATCGGATTCGATACAGCTGTTAACACAGCGATGGAAGCGATCGACAAGATCCGTGATACATCAACATCTCATGAAAGATGTAGTATCGTAGAGGTTATGGGACGTGGAGCTGGATATATCGCATTATGGTGTGGTATGGCAACAGGAGCAGAAGATATCCTGATCCCAGAAAGCTTTGATGGAAACCTTCCTAAGGTAGAACAGCAGATCATCGAACATTTACTTCGTAACAGAGCAAAAGGTAAGACACATCATATGGTAATCAATGCCGAAGGTGTTGGACATTCTTACAGTATGGCGAAGAGAATCGAATCTGCAACAGGTATTGAAACACGTGCTACGATCCTTGGACATATGCAGCGTGGTGGAAGCCCAACAGCAAAAGACCGTGTATACGCTTCTATGATGGGTGCTTACGCAGTTGACTTATTATGTGCAGGAAAGACAAACCGTGTTGTTGGATACCAGAACGGAAGATTCATGGATATGGACATTGACGAAGGACTCGCAATGACAAAAGATATCGATGAATATCAGCTTCAGATTGCACATTTATTAGGAAAATAAATAAAACATGATCTTAGAGGAATCCTGTTTATCTAGGATTCCTCTATTTCTCTATATAGGAGCATTATTTTATGAAAGAGTTACGACCGGTACAGGTCATATTGCTTGGATTTTTAATTACAATATTTGCAGGATCGATACTGCTTACACTGCCGATCGCAACACAAAGCGGGCAGGCAACGCCTTATATTGATGCATTATTTACAGCAACAACATCTGTGTGTGTGACAGGTTTGATCGTTGAGACAACAATGACACATTGGAGTATATTTGGGCAGGCAGTGATCATATTGCTTGTACAGATCGGAGGACTTGGTGTCATTACGATCACAACCGGAATGTTTTTTATGCTTCGAAAGAGGATCACTCTTGGAAATAGAATGTTGATCCAGGAGTCTATGGGTCTTAATACAATGACAGGTTTAGTTCCATTAGTTAAGAAGATTCTGATCGGGACAGGGATCATAGAAGGAATTGGAGCAGTTCTTTATGCGACTCAGTATGTGCCGGAATTTGGCATTGGATATGGAGTATGGGCAGCAATCTTTAATTCAATCTCGGCATTTTGTAATGCAGGAATGGATATTGTAAGAGACGACAGTCTGCGAAGCTATGTGACGAATCCAGTTATGAATTTTACGACAATGGGGCTGATCATCCTGGGAGGTCTTGGATTTGTTGTATGGAAAGATCTTTGGCAGGGATTCAAAAAGATCGTAAAAGATAAAGTTCCTGTAAAAAGGATGATACAACAATGGAGACTTCAGACTAAGATCGTGTTATCCATTACGTCATTTTTGATCTTGTTTGGTACAATATTGATCTTTCTGTTTGAATATCATAATCCAGCAACTATGGAGAGTCTGTCATTGCCACAGAAGATACAGGCATCACTGTTTCAGTCTGTGACGACACGTACCGCAGGGTTTGAGACGGTAGCACAGGCCGCATTGACGGATGCATCTTCGCTGGTTTCTATGTTTTTGATGATCATCGGAGGATCACCAACTGGTACTGCAGGCGGTGTCAAGACAGTGACATTCGCAATTCTTGTATTTTGTGTGCTCTCTGTGGCAAAACAAGAAGAATCAATTACGTTATTTAAACGAAGAGTTCCACAGAATCTGTTGTCGAAGGCACTTGCGATCATTGTGATCAACCTGATCGTGCTGATGACATCTGTGTTATTGTTGTTGGTATTTGATCACGGGACTTTTATGGATTCATGCTATGAATGTGTATCAGCACTCGCGACAGTTGGTTTAACCAAAGGATTGACACCGAATTTGACAATCGCAGGGAAAGTGATTATCATCATTACCATGTACTTAGGGCGTGTCGGACCGATTTCTATGGCGATCGGTTTTTCACAGAAGAATAAGAAAAAGATGGTCATGTATCCGGAACAGGATCTGATCTTATAAGTGAAATAGATTCACATTATAACATGATATCGCAACGGAGGTAACGGAGAAGAATGAAGAAGTCAGTTGCAGTTTTAGGACTCGGAAAGTTTGGAAGCAGCATCGCAAGGTCACTTGCTAAAGGTGGAGCAGAAGTACTGGCAGTTGATAAAGATGAGGATCTTGTAAGAGATATCGCAGATAAAGTAACTTGTGCAGTCTGTGTGGATATATCTGATAAAGAAATGATGAACAACATCGGATTGGAAGGAATGGATGCAGTTGTGATCGCAACGGCAGAGCATTTAGATTCCAGTGTTATGGCATTGATGATCGTCAAAGAGATCGGTGTGCCATATGTTCTTGCGAAGGCAGACGGAACTTTAAAAGGAGAGATATTAAAACGTGTTGGAGTCGATGAGATTGTTTATCCAGAAGAAGAGATGGGAGCAAGGATCGCAAACAATCTGCTTGGAGGAAGTATGACAGATCTGTTTGACCTTTCCGCAGACACAAGTATCGTCAAAGTACCAGCAAGAAAAGAATGGATCAACAAATCATTAGTAGACATTAATTTCCGTGGAAAATATAACGTTAACGTCATCGCGATCGAAGGAGAAGGTGGTGTTGACGGGGCTCCAGATCCAACGAAACCGATCAAAGATGAGGAAAATCTTGTGCTGATCGGTAAGAAAGAAGATCTGGTCAAATTAAGAAAATAATAGATCGGAGGTGGATAAGAATATGATCACAACCACTCAGAATAAGCAGATCAAACAGATCATCAAATTAAAGAAGAGTGCAAGAGAAAGAAGAAAACAAGAATTATTTCTTGTAGAGGGAATTCGTATGTTTACAGAGATCCCAGAAGAATATTTATATAAAGTCTATGCATCTGAAGATTTTTATAACGAACATAGAGTGATTTTTGAACATATGGATGTGGAATTGGTATCACCTCAAGTTATGAAAGAGATTTCCGATACGATGACACCACAGGGAGTTCTTGCACTGGTGAAGATGATGAAATATTCTTTAGAAGATCTTCTAGAACAGGAAAAACCATTATTTCTGGTGCTTGAGAATCTTCAGGATCCGGGGAATCTCGGGACGATCCTTCGAACAGGAGAGGGTGCAGGGATCAATGGTGTTATCATGAGTCATGATACAGTAGATATTTATAATCCAAAGGTTACGCGCTCCACGATGGGATCAATATTTCGTGTGCCATTTGTCTATGTCGATGATCTTTTAGAAGTTGCAGAAACGATGAAACAAAAGAATATCATCACGTATGCAGCACATCTCAATGGAACAGACTATACGAAGGAAGATTATCAAAAAGGAACCTCATTTTTCATTGGCAATGAGGGAAATGGTCTGACAGATAAGTTGACAGACAAAGTACAGAAGAAGATTAAGATTCCAATGTGTGGTAAGGTAGAATCATTAAATGCAGCCATGGCATCAGGCCTTTTAGTTTATGAGGCAAGACGCCAGAGACAGGGGGTGGATTAAATGTATGCAGTTTATTGGCTGATCGCATCCGCGGTATTTTTACTTGTTGAGATCATGACACTTGGACTTACAAGTATCTGGTTTGCAGGTGGAGCCGTTGTTGCAGCGATCGCAGCACTATTTGGTGTTCCGTTTTGGGTACAGATGTTGATATTTATCGTGGTAACATGTCTGTTGTTTGCACTGACAAGACCAGTTGCCAAACGATATTTAAACAGCAAGGTGCAAAAAACGAATACCGATGCATTGATCGGACAGACAGCACTTGTCAAAGAAACGATCAATAACATGGAAAGCAAAGGGTTGGTTCAGTTAAATGGCCAGGATTGGACTGCGAGAAGCTTTGAGGCTGGAGAGATCATTCCAGAAGGCAGCGAAGTGATCGTAAAAGAAATCCGAGGCGTGAAACTGATCGTAGAAAGAGAGGTATAAGATGATTATGTCGATTATTTTATTTATTATTGTTATCGCATTGCTTGCGATGATCATTTCATCCACAGTGCGTATCGTGCCGCAGGCACATGCTTATGTTGTAGAACGACTGGGTGCTTATCAGGGAACATGGTCTGTAGGACTTCATGTCAAAGTCCCATTTATTGATCGTGTTGCAAGAAAAGTCAACTTAAAAGAGCAGGTTGTGGATTTTCCACCACAGCCAGTTATCACAAAAGATAACGTTACGATGCAGATCGATACAGTTGTATATTTTCAGATCACTGATCCAAAATTATACAGTTACGGTGTAGAGAACCCGATCATGGCAATCGAGAATCTGACAGCTACAACACTTCGAAATGTCATCGGTGATCTGGAATTAGATGAGACATTAACTTCCAGAGAGACGATCAATACACAGATGAGAGCAACACTTGACGTTGCGACAGATCCATGGGGAATCAAAGTAAACCGCGTGGAACTTAAGAACATCATTCCACCAGCAGCCATTCAGGATGCCATGGAGAAACAGATGAAAGCAGAACGTGAACGAAGAGAAGCGATTCTGATCGCAGAAGGTGAGAAGAAGTCCGCGATCTTACGTGCAGAAGGACAGAAAGAATCTATGGTCCTTCAGGCAGAGGGAGATAAGGAAGCAGCAATCCTTCGTGCGGAAGCGAAGAAAGAAGCAACGATCCGTGAAGCAGAAGGTCAGGCAGAAGCGATCCGTGCGATTCAGAAAGCGAATGCACAGGGTATTGAATCAATCAAGGCAGCCAAAGCTGACGATGCAGTCATCCAGTTAAAGAGCTTAGAAGCATTTGCTAAAGCAGCTGACGGAAAAGCTACAAAGATCATTATCCCATCTGAGATTCAGGGGATGGCAGGTCTTGTAAAATCAATTACAGAAGTTGCCAAAGACGATGAGAAGAATATTGCAGATCTGATCGAAGAGCAGGTACAAGACACTGTAAAAGAACAGTAAGATCAGAAAATGTTTATGAAAATATGACAACCCTTGGCGGTATGCCGGAGCACTGAAGAGGTGTTCCGGCTTTTGCCATGTTTGATATTGATGGGAGATAAAAGATGAAGACAATCGTTTGTTATGGAGATTCTAATACTTATGGCTATAATCCGGAAAATGGATTCCGTTATGAATATGAAGAACGATGGACAACCATTTTGCAAAAGGAACTGAAAGATTCTGCGATCGTGATTCCGGAAGGATTAAACGGCAGAACAACAAGTTTTGAAGATGAGTTAAGACCAGGAAGAAATGGTGCAACATATTTAGATCCATGTTTACACAGCCACGGACCGATCGATCTGGTAGTGTTAATGCTTGGAACGAATGACCTTAAGATCCGTTTTCAGGCAACACCAACAGATATCGGAAAAGGGATCGACCGTCTGATCAAGATGATCAAATCGATCACTCCACAGAAGAGACAAGATGGACAATCCGCAAAGATCCTTTTAATGGCACCACCGCATCTTGGGGATGATCTGACAGAGATTCCAAGTGGAGAAGAGATGGGATTTGAAAGAGGAATCAGTTATTCCAAGAGATTGGCACCGATTTATGAAGACTGGGCAAAGTTTCATAATATTGAATTTCTGGATGCAGCAAAATATGCAAAAGCTTCCGAAATCGATGCCTGCCACCTGACAAGAGAAAGTCATAGGAAATTAGGTGAAATGGTTGCGAAAAAATGCAAGGAAATCCTTGAAATATAAGGGTTTCGGGTTGTTTTCAAAGATGCATTCCTATATAATAACAACTATATGATGTCTGCCAGGGATCAAAGGGCAGAGACATCCAAGATACAACAAAATGGAGGAACAAAAGATGGACGCAAAGACAAGCTTAAAGGGAAGAAGTTTCTTAACATTAAAAGACTTTACACCAGAAGAAATTGGTTATTTTTTAGATTTAGCAGCGAAATTAAAAGCAGATAAGAAAAAAGGGATCACAGGAAACAGTCTAAAAGGGAAAAATATCGCTCTTTTATTTGAAAAACCAAGTACAAGAACAAGATGTTCATTTACGATCGGATGTGTTGATGAGGGTGCACACCCAGAATATCTAGGAAAAGATGATATTCAGTTAGGACACAAAGAATCTGTAGAAGATACAGCAAGAGTTCTTGGAAGAATGTTTGACGGGATCGAATTTCGTGGATTCTTACATGAGAACGTAGAGAAATTAGCAAAATACAGTGGAGTTCCAGTATGGAATGGTTTAACAGATGATTACCATCCAACACAGATCTTAGCGGACTTCTTAACATTAAGAGAACAGTTTGGAGAAATCAAAGGATTAAACTTCGTATTCGCTGGAGACGGAAGAAATAACATGAGCAACTCTTTAATGATCGGATGCAGTAAGATGGGATTGAATTTCACATGCTTAGCACCAAAGAGTTTATGGCCAAATGAAGAACTGGTAAAACAGTGCGAAGAGTATGCGAAAGAATCTGGAGCTAAGATCCGTTTTACAGAAGATGTGAAAGAAGCTGTGGAAGGTGCAGACTGCATTTACACAGACGTATGGGCATCTATGGGTGAAGAAGACAAGGCAGCAGAAAGAATTGCTTTATTAAGACCATATCAGGTAAATAAAGAAATGTTAGAGATGACAGGAAAAGATACTACAGTTGTTATGCATTGCCTGCCAGCAGTTAAAGGACATGAGATCACAGAAGATGTTTTTGAACATTATGCAGATGTGATTTTTGATGAAGCAGAAAATCGTATGCACACGATCAAAGCTGTTATGGTAGCGACTTTAGGAGAATATTAGGAGATAGGATATTCAATGAAAAGTAAGATTCTCAAGGAATTAAAGAATGCAGATGATTATATATCAGGACAGCAGCTTTGTGAGCGGTTGGGAGTTTCAAGGACTGCTGTCTGGAAGCATATCAAAGCATTAAGAGCAGAAGGTTACGAGATTGATTCTGTGACAAATAAAGGCTATAAACTTATGATGGAACCAGATCTTTTGACAAAAGAAGAAGTAGCATCCTGCCTTCATACCAAATGGCTTGGAAAAGATCTTTATTGTTATGAGACAATGGATTCTACAAATCTTGAGATCCGCCGTCTGGCAGAGGCAGGTGCCGGTCACGGAACCGTTGCGATCACAGAAGAACAGACGATGGGAAAAGGAAGAAGAGGACGAAGCTGGTTGGCAGAAGCTGGAGCAGGGATCGCGATGAGCTTTCTTCTAAGACCTCAGATCGAAGCTCAGAATTCTTCTATGCTTACGTTAGTTACTGCATTAGCGGTAAATGAAGCAATCTGTGAGACAACAGGAATTCGGGCAAAGATCAAATGGCCAAACGATATCATTGTGAATGGAAAGAAGATCTGTGGAATCCTAACAGAGATGAGCCTTCAGATGGATGAGATCAATTACATTGTAGTGGGACTTGGTATCAATGTAAATATCGATCATTTTCCAGAAGATTTAAGTGATAAGGCAACTTCACTCCAGATCGAGGGAGGAAGAAAGATCAAGAGAGCTCCATTGGCAGCGAAAGTGTTAGAATGTTTTGAGAAATATTACGATATGTTTTTGAAGACAGAAGATCTTAGCATGTTGCAAGATGAATACAATAAACTTCTGGTACATACAGACCAGAAGATCAAGGTTGTCAGAGGTTCCAAAGAAGAGATATTCTTATCAAGAGGCATCAATCATCGTGGAGAATTACTGGTAGAGGATGAAGATGGAAAGGTATCAGAAGTTTCATCCGGAGAGGTATCAGTAAGAGGTATCTTGGGATACGTATAAGAGATTCCGAGAATATATACAAGAAACAAGGAGAAATACAAAAACATGTATCAGGATAAAGTTACATTATGCGGTTCCAATGCATATGAGAAGAAATATTACTTAAACCCTGATTTTTCTGGATTACCAGAACAGATCAAACAGGAACTGCAGATTGCATGTGTACTATTTACAGCAGAAGTCGGCGGAGTCTTGACATTAGAGTTCGATGAAGAAGGCAAATTAAATTTTGTTACTCATGTGGAAGATAATGATTTCTTTTACGATGAGATCGGAAGTGAACTGATGATCAAGAAACTAAGACAGGAAAAACAGGATTTCTGGGAGTCCTTGGAACTATATTATAAAATATTCCTTTTGGGAGAAGATGAGGTATAAATTATGTTATTAGCACTCGATGTTGGGAATACCAATATAACGATCGGCGTATTCAAAAGAAAAGAGATTATAGAGGTATTTCGAATTACAACAAAGTTACCAAGAACATCCGATGAATTTGGAATTCTGATTTCAAGCCTATTAAAGGAAAAAGGATTGGATGAAGGTGAAGTGAAGGCAGCGATCATAGGATCCGTTGTGCCAAATATCATGCATTCACTGAGTAGTGGTTTGATCAAATATTTTGATGTAAAACCGATCATTGTAGGACCTGGGATCAAGACAGGGATCAATCTTGGAAGATTTAATCCAAGAGAAGTTGGAGCAGACAGGATCGTGGATCTGGTTGCAGGATATGAAATATATGGCGGACCAGCACTCGTCATTGACTATGGAACTGCAACAACATACGATATTGTCACAGAGAATGGCGTATTCTTAGCAGGTGTGATCGCACCGGGAATTCGCACTTCAGCAAATGTACTATATAGAGATGCAGCACGTCTGCCAGAGATTGAAATCTTAAAACCAAAGACGATCCTTGCAAACAGCACGATTGACAGTATGCAGGCAGGTTTGTACTATGGAGTTGTTGGTGAGACAAAATATATGGTACAGAAGATGAAAGAAGAGACAGGCTTTGATAACATGAAAGTTATCGCAACCGGAGGCCTTGGAAATATGATCGCACAGACGGTTGATGAGATCGACTATTACGATCCAACATTAACATTGAAGGGATTACAGATCATTTATGAGAAGCAATAAATTAAAACCTCTGGTTATTGGAGATATTACAATTGAACACCCGTTAGCACTTGCACCGATGGCAGGAGTTACAGATCTACCATATCGTTTGTTATGTAAAGAACAGGGTGCTGGAATGATGTGCACTGAGATGGTAAGTGCCAAAGGATTATACTATGGGAACCGTAAATCTGAGCCATTGATGGCAACAGATCCGAAGGAAATTCCAGTAGCGATCCAGATTTTTGGATCCGATCCAGAGATCATGGGTCAGATGGCAGCGAAAGTCAATGATGGACGGTTTCAGATGATCGATATCAACATGGGATGTCCGGTTCCAAAGATCGTGAATAACGGTGATGGATCCGCGTTGATGAAGAATCCGGAATTAGCAGGGAAAGTGATCAAAGCAGTTGTAGATGCTGTGGATATCCCAGTTACAGTTAAGATCCGAAAGGGATTTAACGATGAATTGATCAATGCACCAGAGATGGCACAGGTTGCACAGGAGAATGGAGCAGCAGCGATCGCAGTTCATGGAAGAACAAGAGAACAGTACTATTCAGGAACAGCAGACTGGTCGATCATTCGCAAGGTAAAAGAAGCTGTTGATATTCCGGTAATTGGAAATGGTGATATCACATGTGCAAAAGATGTATTACGAATGCAGGAAGAGACAGGCTGTGACGGATTTATGATCGGAAGAAGAGCCAAAGGGAATCCATGGATCTTCAAAGAGATCTTACATTTCTTTGAGACAGGAGAAGAAATGCCAAGACCATCCTTAGAAGAAGTTGTCGCCATGATGTTGAGACATGGACAGATGATGATCGATTTTAAAGGAGAATACATCGGAGTCCGTGAGATGCGGAAACATGTCGCATGGTATACATTCGGTTTTCCAGGGGCAGCAAAACTTCGCGAGAAGGTAAATCATACAGAGACATACGAAGACTTAGAAGAATTACTGCAAAATTATCTCAAAGCCACGAATGGCAGGGATTAGGAATTGACAAAAGAAACTTAGGTAAGATATAATTAATCAGTTAACATTTAGAACGAAAGGAATAGTGTTATGGCAGAGGCAAAGAAGAATATATTAACCCCAGACGGTTTAAAAGCATTAGAAGATGAATTACAAGAATTAAAAGTCGTAAGACGTAAAGAGATCGCACAGAAGATCAAAGAAGCAAGAGAACAGGGTGACTTATCAGAGAACGCGGAATATGATGCAGCCAAAGATGAACAGCGTGACATGGAAGCACGTATCGAAGAGATCGAAAAGATCTTAAAGAACGCCGTTGTTATCGATGAGAAGTTTGAAAAAGGTGTCATCAGCCTTGGATGTCACGTATTATTAGAAGACATCACTCTTGGAAAAGAAGTAACATACCATATCGTAGGTTCTACAGAAGCAGATATCCTTCAGAACAAGATTTCCAATGAAGCACCGATCGGTAGAGCTTTACTTGGAAAGAAGATCGGAGATGTCGTATCCGTAGAAGGAATCAATCAGGTAAACGACTTCAGAGTCATTGATGTACAGAGAAAGTAAGAGGAAGTAAGAAAAGTGGCACAGCAGAATAAAGATACAAACGAACTGATCAAAGTAAGAAGACAGAAACTGGCTGACTTACAGGCAGCTGGGAAGAATCCGTTCGAGATCATGAAATATGATGTAACACATCATTCAAAAGAAATCAAAGATAATTTTGAAGAATTAGAAGGAAAAGAAGTAGCAGTTGCAGGACGTTTAATGTTCAAACGTGTGATGGGTAAAGCATCTTTCTGTAACGTACAGGACCTTCAGGGTGGAATTCAGGCATATGTAGCAAGAGATGAGATCGGTGTAGAATCTTATCAGGATTTCAAGAAGATGGATATCGGAGATATCGTAGGTATCAAAGGTAAAGTCTTTGCTACAAAGACAGGAGAGAAATCTATCCATGCAGAAGAAGTGATTTTATTATCTAAGAGTTTAAAACCACTTCCAGAGAAATTCCACGGATTAACAGATACAGATACAAGATATCGTCAGAGATATGTTGACCTGATCATGAATGAAGAATCCAAAGAAGTATTCATCAAACGTTCTAAAATCATCAGTAAGATCCGTTCTTATCTAGATGGACAGGGATTCATGGAAGTAGAAACTCCGATGTTAGTATCCAATGCAGGTGGAGCATCAGCAAGACCATTTGAGACACATTACAATGCATTAAGTGAAGATGTAAAATTACGTATTTCCCTAGAGTTATACTTAAAGAGACTGATCGTTGGTGGACTTGAGAAAGTTTACGAGATCGGACGTGTATTCCGTAACGAAGGTGTTGACACACGTCATAACCCAGAGTTTACATTAATGGAATTATATCAGGCATACACAGACTATCACGGAATGATGGATCTGACAGAGAACTTATATCGTTATCTTGCAGAAGAAGTATGCGGTGGAACAAAGATTCAGTATAAAGATTTCGAGATCGATCTTGGAAAACCTTTTGAGAGAATCACAATGGTAGATGCAGTTAAGAAATACTCTGGAGTAGACTTTAAAGAGATCAAGACTTTAGAAGAAGCAAGAGCAGCTGCTGAAGAACACCATGTAGAATACGAAGAACGCCACAAACGTGGAGATATCTTAAACTTATTCTTCGAAGAATTCGTAGAAGACAAACTGATCCAGCCAACATTCGTTATGGATCACCCAGTAGAAATCTCTCCATTAACGAAGAGAAAACCAGAAGATCCAGATTATGTAGAACGTTTTGAGTTCTTTATGAATGGATGGGAGATGGCAAATGCATACTCTGAGTTAAATGATCCGATCGATCAGAGAGAACGTTTCAAAGCACAGGAAGAACTTCTTGCACAGGGTGACGAAGAAGCCAACACAACAGATGAAGACTTCTTAAATGCATTAGAGATCGGTATGCCACCTACAGGTGGTATCGGATTCGGTATCGACAGAATGGTAATGTTATTAACAAATTCTACAGCGATCAGAGACGTATTATTATTCCCGACAATGAAGTCACTCGACTCCGACAAGAAGGAAAATAGGGCATCCAAGAGTAGTACAGCAGAAAATTGCGACCAGATTGCGACCGTTGAAGAAAAGATTGATTTCTCAAATGTAAAGATTGAGCCATTATTTGAGGAAACAGTTGATTTTGATACATTCTCAAAATCAGATTTTAGGGCAGTTAAGGTTAAGGAATGTGTAGCAGTACCAAAGAGCAAAAAGCTTTTACAATTTACTCTTGATGATGGTACAGGTGTAGATAGAACAATTCTTTCTGGTATTCATGCATATTATGAACCAGAAGAATTAGTTGGAAAGACACTTATTGCTATTACAAACCTTCCACCTAGAGCAATGATGGGAATTGAATCTTGCGGTATGTTACTTTCAGCAGTAAACAATTTGAAAGATTCAGAGGATGAGGAGCTTCATCTTCTTATGGTTGATAACCATATTCCGGCAGGAGCAAAATTGTATTAAAAGCAAAGAGAACACGTTTGTTTACAGAGTAGAGTTAAAAGCTCTGCTCTGTATTTTTATTATGAGGTATAATATGAAATCATTTAGAGATTATGGAGTAGAGGAAAGAAGAAATTATATTACTCTTTCGTCAGGAGAATATTATCCAGATATTTTGACAGACGCTTGTCATTTATATTCTCCCGTATTAGAGATGTTTTCTCAGATATTGAAAAGAAGTGAAAATTCATGTGCCTTATTTACAAATATTTGTGAAATAAAGAATACATGGATGAGAATACAACTTTGTAGAGTGTTTAGAAAGTATGTTTCACCAGAAACACCGGTTGAGATGCTGAAAAAAAGCACAAAGGCAAAGAAGATATGTGAAGATTTTGGAACAGGATTTAGAGCGATAAATATAGTTCAAGAAAAATTTGATTCAAGACCACTTCCAGATGAAGCCTTGTGTGCTGTGTTATGGGAGTATAAAGATAGAGGAAAGAAAGGCTATGATTTAACAGATAAGTTTTTTGATATAATTCAGATGAAGTTTCCAGATATGGTTATTTGGGGACCAAGAGGAGCAGGAGCCGATGTTCAGGCAAAATCTATTTGGAAAGATTATCCTAATTCAAGTAGACCATTAGATTTTGTTATTGCATCCAAAGATAAGAAAAGAATTTATGCTGTTGGATTAGCTAGATATGATGGAGATAGAGGTGGAGCACAAGAAGATGATAGAACAGGTGGCTATAAGAATTGTGCGGATGAAGTATTAGAGTATGTTCATGCACATAATCTGAATACAAAAGTTATATTTATCAATGATGGACCAGGATTACTGCTAGGGTCAATGTGGGAGGATTATTCTAAAATTGAAGAGAGACACATTGATGAAGTAAAAGTGCTTACCCTTAGAATGATTGATGAAAGGCTTTCAGAGAGCTGGTTGAAAGGTAAAAATTAATGGCAACAGGAATTTCTTCTAATCAAGGAAAGATAAAAAAAACACCTATAGAAGTTATATATTCGGGGAAAAAAACGGAAAAGGAAATATTATCATTAAAGCCTAAAGATTATAAAACAATAGCGAAAATTAATGGTAAAAGGAATAACAATAATTTCTTTTATTTTGGTGATAATTTAGATGGACTTTTGACATTACTAAATTCTGATTTAAAAGGAAGGATTGAACTAATATATATTGACCCGCCATTTGCAACGGAGTTAAATTTTGTAAGTAAAGAACAACAACATGCATACAGTGACATTCTTGCAGGTGCAGAATTTGTAGAGTATTTAAGAGAGAGACTTGTAATCATGAGAGAACTTCTTTCTAAAACAGGCTCTATATATGTTCACTTAGATAGTAATATGGCATTTACAATGAAGCTGATAATGGATGAAATTTTTGGTGAAAAAAATTGTCGAGCATTTATTACGAGAAAAAAATGTAGCACAAAAAATTATACGAGGAATACATATGGCAATATATCGGACTATGTAATGTTCTATTCAAAAAGTAATAAATATACATGGAACAGACCATATCAACCATGGGAAATTGATAAAATGTTTGAACAGTATCCTTGTATTGACGAAAAAACTGGTCGAAGGTATAAAAAAGTGCCTATACATGCTCCTGGAATAAGAAATGGCGAAACTGGAAAAGAGTGGAAAGGTATGATGCCACCTAAAGGGAAACATTGGCAGTATACACCCGATAAATTAGATGAAATGGATAAGGCAGGAGAAATATATTGGAGCCCAACTGGAAATCCAAGAAGAAAAGTATTTTGCGAACCAGATAAAGGAATTCCGATTCAAGATATATGGCTTGATTATAGAGATTCAATTAATCAAGCGACAAAGACTACTGGTTATCCAACAGAAAAAAATTATAATATGCTTAAAATGATTGTAGGAGCATCTTCTAATGAGGATGATTTTGTCTTGGATTGTTTTTCTGGAAGTGGAACAACTCTTGGTGCTTCATATGAATTAAAAAGGAAATGGATAGGCATGGATAATAGTATAGAAAGTTTGAAAGCCATTTTGAAAAGGTTTACTACAGGAGTAGAGGCATATGGTGATTATGTAAATAAGGGAGGATTATCACAACAACTGAAATTGGATATAGAAGAAAAATGTGGGTTTGATATTTTATTAAATGAAAAAAATAATGATTTATATGAAGAAATAATGAGTTTATTACCACAAGATATCTGAAATAGGAGGATTTTTAATAGAAAGGTAAGGTAATATAAATGAATGGGTTAATTGCTTGGATGAATAGTAACAATGGATTTGTTATGGCAGTACTAACTTTTGTGTATGTTATTGCAACAATATTTATATGTATATTCAATGGAAAGTCTGCATCAGCTACAAGAAGGCAAACAGAAGAAGCTCAACGACAGTTTGAGGAAAATAACAGAGCTCATGTAATCCCTCGATTTGTAACCCTAGAGGGGCAATTATATTGTTTGGCATTTCATAATATTGGAAAGGCAATGGCAGAGAAATTAGTAATAAATGTTTCGTCAGAATGGTTAGGGTGCTTAAGAAATACACAAAAAAATTCAAATGTTGCAGATACATTGGAAAAATTAAAGGATATAGAAATCTTTCTCCCTGCCGATGACAAATATATGTATCCTATTTGTGTGCTAGCAGATGGAACGGGCGATTATATGAAATTGTGTGAGAAACCGCTAATAATTAATGTTCAGTATTATAGCGGTGAAAAGATGTATAAAGAGCAATTTGAATTACCAATGAAGGATATAAATTGTTTAATAAATACATCTAATTATGTTCGTATGGAGCAAAAAAAGAGAGATAGCCTTGACGAAATAGGTAAGCAATTGGAAAAGATTGCAGGAAAGAGTTTATAGTAAAAAAGGATTTCGATTTTCTAAATTAGATTGACTATTGTATAATAAAAATTAGAAATCGAAAGGATGTATAGCAGAATGAATTTTCAAAGAAAAATAGGAACACAGTATAGTCATTTTTTGTGTGAGGATAATATTATATTGGGTGTTCCAAAGGAACTTGATGAAGAAGGAGCAGAAATCTTCCACCGAGAGCTATGATGGGCATTGACTCTTGCGGTATGCTCCTCAGTGCTATTCATGAAGAAGAAGGCGAAGAAAAGCTTCATCTTCTGATGGTAGATGACCACATTCCGGCAGGTGCAAAGCTCTATTAAGATGATGTAAAGATCTACCGTTTTACCAAATAGACGGGACATACTTCATTTGATAAAAAACTGAAAAAACAGCGATTTACATCAAACTTACATCATTTGATGCAGAAATCGGTGCAAGCAAGAAAAAATCGCATAATTAGTACAAAGAGCGGGCAATTCCAATCGGGATTGCCCATTTTTAAAATAAACAGAAAATGGAGGAATCTATGAAACATAACAACATTATAATCATGTTTGTATTAGCACTTGTGATTAGTTTAACCGGGTGCGGAAATACAAATAAGCTTTCCGAATATGACATGACCGGAATTAGCTTTATAGAATATACTGACATAGATACAGTATGCGAAGATGAAGAACTGATAACTGCTGGAAGCAATTTGCTATCTGACCAAGAGGACAATTTGCTCCTCTCCTATGTAGTAGATAGCGCTATTGAACTTTCTGCCGAACTGGGAGATTATGACCATTTGGTGTTTACAAATCCCAAATGGATTGAAAACTTTGGCGATTCTGGCAAATTAAAACCCATAGAATATAGCAGCTTATCAAAAAGTATGCAAGAGTTTTTAGACAGTCAAATGCCGATATTGACAAACGACGGAAGTGTATTGCCAGAAGGAACAGGGTTATACGAATACGAAGGTGGCGGTCTGCTTGCATTTCCTGTAAATGTAACTCTTGGATCCGCGAAGCCGATAGAAGCAAAAAATCCTCTGGTTATGCTAATAGACAATCCGGCAGAAATACTGAAAGCTGATTCTTGTATGTTGCCCTTGACCTCAAGTGGAAATGTGTTGTTTTTGGATAGCGATAATTTGCAACAAGCTTTTGAAAATAGTGAGCTTAAAGATTACGGACATATTCAAAAGTTTAATGAAAAATAACATTTTACAATTACATAACCAATCCGAGAGGACAGTCGAGAAAATCGACTGTCCTTTTTCTATTTATACGGATATTCGCAAACTACAAGATAAAGCCAAAACTTCATATACTCTAAGCACAAGGAGGTTGAGGTTTGGCTATGAACAACAGTTTAGCAGAAGTACACCCGGAGCTTGTTTCGGAGTGGTCGGAGAAGAACTTACCGCTTATCTAATCTTGGAAATGGCTGGGGCTATGAGATGACACCAGCGGAACTTGCAAAAAAAGATGAATTTTATTCTATTTATTGGAGCGAATATAATTTAGTAAAAGAGAGTGGAAGTCCAGAACTTTATGATAAGATTCATAATCGAAACAATTATGCCGATATATAGAAAAGAACAGGTAAACGGATTTACGATGTGATATGTACAAGGAGGACAACGGATATGTCAATGAATGTAAGCACAACCACGGCTGCTTATGCAAATTACCAGAACAACTACAAGACTGGTACAGCAAATAAGAAAAAAGAAACAGCACAAACAACAGAAAATACGAAATTAAAGGAAAATACAACTGAAAGCATCGCTGAAAAAAATCTCAGTAAAGCGGCACAAAAAATGCTGGAGAATTTGCGTGGATCAAGAAACGACATGGATTTTATGGTTGCCGATTTTGAAAATGGTGATAATGCCAAAGATATTTTAGCCCAAAGTGATAAGGAATATACAGTTATTTTCTCAAAGGAAGAAATGGAGAAGATGGCATCAGATCCAAAATATTATGCTGAAAAAATGCATAGTATTGAAGGAGTTTTGCGTATGACAGATGAAATCAATGCCCAGTTCGGCTTTGAAAGAGCATTCGGTAAGACTAACGATAATGCAGATGCTGATACAAAAATAACAAAATTTGGCATATCTTTTAATAGTGACGGAACTACAACCTTCTTTGCACAACTGGAAAAATCATCAGCCAGTCAGAAAGAATATCTTGAAAAGCTTCAGGAAAAGAAAGCTGCTGAGAAGAAAGAGGCAAAGAAAAAGGAACAGTCAAAACAAACCGAAGTAAGAAAAACTACGGTTCAGGCAAATTCAAAAGAAGAACTTTTGGATAAGATCAAAAACATTGACTGGGATTCTATCAAACCGGAGGAGAATAAAATCGGTGGAAGGTTTGATTTTTCAATCTAGTGAATTTGGAACAGATGAAATATATGCCAATATGGAGGAATATATTATGCAGATAACAAGAGATAATTATTCGCAATATGCTCAAATGGTTCAGCAGATGTTCGGGAAAAAAGCAAGTTCAAATGATCCGTTAGCACAATGTGATTATGGTAATTTCTCATTAAGATTTAAGCCTGTGGACATTAATTTTACCAAACCAAACTGGGATACTATCATGACAAAACGAGATAAACCAGCGATGTCAGAGGAAGAATTTGACGAAGCAATAAAAGAACTTGCAAGAAAAGAGTTTGCTACTGGAAAAAGGGATGATGATGCTTATCGAAAATTGTGTATGCAGCATGGAGAAACAGTATCTCCTGATAGAAAGGCTATATATGAATCAAGCATGAAAAAAACTGGTGGCAAAATGAATGCTGCATGTATGTTTTGGGATTCAAAAGGTAATAAAACGCTTTCTTATAATCCAGAGTCAAGAAACTGGAAAGCTATAAGTACAGATGAAGAATTTGCAAGAGCAAGAGTGTTTACATCAATTTATAATGATGAGTTAGCTCGTTTGAAGGAAGAGTATGGCGAAAAAGCGAAAGGAAATGTTTCTTATAGCAAAATAAAGGTAGATATATCCGCAGAGAGATCAAAGGAAAAGAATAATAATGAAGGCAATACTATTGATTTGCAAATTTAGATTGTTGATTGCGTTTTAGCAAATAGTAGATAAAAAACGGAAAGATATTCGTCGCTGGTAGCAGCATTGAGTTCATAAATTACTAGTGTTAATAATTACATCTACCTATTCGGAGGTGCATTAGCGTCATAATTCCGATTGCGGAAGAGACTGGAAAATGTTATTCTTATCATAGGCAGTGGAGCTTTCTTAGTTCAGTTGTTTCGTGTGGTAACTTAACAATAACGGATTATGGAAAGTAATTCCACTGCTTTTTAATAAAAATAAAACTGCGCCACAGCCTTGGCAGGCCATCGCGCAGCGATTTTGTTCAATCGAGATTTGTCTGTGAAAAGCCCGTGAATAAGCGGATGTTAATATGTATTGCTTGTGGCAACGGCTCTATTGAATA
>ERZ825137.1779-NODE-1779-length-26668-cov-4.150415_pt1 | contig 26668 bp, 20 predicted proteins | sample MGYA00519873_ERZ825137 | MGnify/ENA primary metagenome ERZ825137 (study PRJEB31778, sample SAMEA3449190) | human gut metagenome | biome: human gut; feature: human-associated habitat; material: faeces | place: United Kingdom | collected 2010/2012 ...
ATTCCAGTATTCCAGAAATCCAAGCACCATTGCGGACAACAGCCCCCCTTTTCCGATGGGAAACCCTAATTTCCAGAACAGCGCCCATTCTCCTGCCCCGTCGATCCTTGCTGCTTCCAGTAATTCTGCCGGAATTTCACGGAAGCCTCCATAACACAAAAACACCGGGAGCGTTGAAAAAAGTGACGGCATAATGACGGCATAATAGGTGTTCAACAGTTTCAACCTATTCAATGCCAGATAGCTTGAAAGCATCGTCACCTGAAAAGGAATCAGCATCAGCACCACATACAGCGAAAATAAAAGCCGGCTTCCCCTTGTCTCATAAACGGCAAAGCCCCATGCCGCCGGAACCCCGACAAGAACCTGTCCCAGAAGAATCATCCCTACCATAAACACCGAATTCCAGAACAGGACATAAAATTCAGGTGAGCGGAACAGGAGCTTTACATAGTTGCTAAAACTTGGATATTCCGGAATAAAACGCCAGCTAATAAACTCCTGCGTTTTCCGGATCAGCGGACCCAAATCCTCCATCATCTCATAGGAATCCGTAATGGCTCCCGAAAGCAGAACCGCCACCGGCAGAATCACCAGAACCGCCGGCAATAAAAGAAGCAGAAGCTTTATTACATATTTCACCCGTTTCACTGATCCCTCCATAACCTTTGCAGCCACACAATCACTACAAATAACACAGCACCGACACACACACTGGCTGCTGCCATCTTGTCAAACTCCAGATTGACATACCAGTTGTTAAACAAATGCTGCAATAAATACATGCTTTCATCCGGATAAGAGCCTGCCACCAGATACGCTTCCCGATAGATCTTGAAGGAATTGAGAAAGGACAGGATCAATATGGTGATAAGACACCCCCGCAGCTGCGGAAAAATCACATAATAAAACCGCTGCCACGATCCGGCGCCATCCACCCATGCTGCTTCCGTCTGTTCCTTTGGCACGGCCAGAATGCCTGCCATCCAGAGCACCATCGTATACCCTGAGTTTTTCCAGATGTAGCTGAAAACCAATACCCAGAAAGCAAGATCACTTCCCAGATAATCATGAAAAATACTGCCCCACAGACCGGTAACCGTACCGATCTGTGAAAGCAGCTTATTCAAAAACCCCTGCGGATAGAATACCATCTTCCATACAAGAACAATCGTCGCTGTCGGCATGGCAAGCGGAAACAGATAAAGCGAACGGATCCACTGTACCCCCTTCATGCCGCATAATAGCCATGCCAGCCAGAATCCCAGCAACAGAAGAAGGGGAATACAGACTCCCGTAAACCGCAGCGTATTCTTAAGCGCCAGACAGAACGCCTGATTCTGAAACAGCGTACGGTAATTCTGCAAACCAACCCACTTCCGCGTCACCACGGTAAGAAATGATCTCCGGATCACATCCCCGAATGGCAGGATCATAAACACCATGGTTCCCAGAAAACTCGGGAACAGAAACATCCACAGATGTATCCTGCGGCGCAGCGCCTTATTCTGCCATGTAAAGGGAAATCTGTGACTGCAGTTCATCCCATGCTTCCTCCAACGTTGATGCTCCTTCGAAATAAGCTGTCCCTGCCTGATATACAGCCTCTTCCAGAACCGCATCCTGCACATAGGGCACCGTAACCTCCTCTACCATCCGGTAAAAGGGCTCCAGATCTCCATCCACTGGCCACCAGATCTGCTCCTCGATCATATTCCCTTCCGGATCCGAGCTTGCTGCGTAATACATGGGCTGTCCTTCCACATAATCCTGCGGATTCGGTACAAAAGCCTGTTCCATTGCGGTTTTGCTTACCGGGAAGCCGCCCATGGATTCCAGTATTTCATCTCCAAGGAAATCCGTCAGAAATTCCTTCGAACTGTCTACATTGGCAGAAGATGCATTGATTCCGATCATCAGCTCCGGAATATAAACTTTTCCTGCGGTTCCGCTCATCAGCCTTACCACCGCATCCTCACAGCCTTTATTCTTAGAAAGAGAATAAAGCTCTGCCTGTGTATATGGCGTATCTGCAATTCCTGCCATCATATGCGTGGAACCTCCAATATAGTCCAACGCATTTATATATCCAAACCAGGAACTGTCCTCATAAGATGAGCCATATTCCTGTTCATACATCGGCAGGATCATCTGGTACTGCTCTACCTTTTCCTCCGATGCCGACGCCATCTGGACGTCATAGATGCGTTTCGTCTGTTCCCAGAATGTAAGAATTGCTTCCCGGTTCAGCGTTCCATCTGCGTTTTTAAAAGAAGGAGCACTTGCAGGCGTGAATTTCCGCATAATTCCCTTTGGTGAATATGTGGAGAGCACATCACCCGGAACAGCCATCGACAATGCTTCCACCGCATCTGCCATGGACTTCAGATCATTCATCTCATTGGCATAAGCGCCTTTTGCTGCGACCACCGGGAATTGAACCTGTAAAGGAATCACATACTGCTTTTCATCCTTTTTCAGCCCGTCTACCAGATTTTCATAAAGCAGTATTTTCGTGCTGAGTTCCTGCGTGAAATCCGTAAGATTCAGCAGAAGTCCTTTTTCCACAAAGGAATCCATCGGCAAGCCATCCATAATCAGTACGTCCGGTCCATCGCCGCTTAAAACCTCCGTATTCAGGTTCTTAATCGCATCCTCCTTCGTCACGGAACTGTTCTGCGGCATTCCCACTTCATAATTCACATATACATCCGGATGCTTCGACTGATAAGTGGAAATAGCACTTAACAGGGCATCTTCTTCCTCCAGACTATAAATAGTAATCTCCTTTTCCGGTACGGAAGGAATCGTTGCATCGTAGGTAAAACGAATGAGTTTACCCATACTGCTGAGCATTAAGAATTCATGATCCGGAAGTGCCACCATGCCGCTATACCAGTAATTCGGATTACTTAAGACAGAAAGTCCGCCATTAATTACCTCCTCCATGGTGCCCCCACCGATTACATGACGGTGAAGTCCGGATTTCCCTGCCACATAAAAGGCATCATCATTTCCCCAGAAATAAAACACCTGAAAACTGCTGTAACCATTGCTGGATGCACCCGGATAGTTTTCCTGCATAAACTGATCCAGCACCGCATCCTCCACATACTCCTTCTGATCCAGATCATAAATTTTCACGCCCGTCCCATCATCCGGATAAAATGCCAGCAGATTATTATGAATCTGAAGGTTACTAAATCTTCCATCTGCTGTAAGAACCTTTGTGACAGTCTGATCTTCTTTCACCTCATAAATATTTGCTCCATAATCTGCCAAAAATACTTTTCCGTTGTCAGAAACACGCACCTGACAGGGCTGCTCTCCCGATTCCAGTGATAACTTATCAAAAATCTGTGCACTTCCTTCTTTGGGGAAATGCATGAGCTGTGGATTCCACTCATCCTCATTTACAGAGTGATCTCCGACTGCCCACAGGGATCCATCCTCTGCCATATCCATCGTGATAAAATAAATTGGGGATTGATCCACGACTTCCTCCAAGGAAGGAAGTTCGTAAGGATTCCAGTTTTCTCCCTGATCTGTGGACTCATAAACAGCCCCCGGCGCATCACACAAATATAAGGTTCCGTCTTTCGTAAGCCTGAGTCCTGCCGCAGATCTGCAGATATCGGAAAGATCCGTTTCTGCTTCCACGTACCGTCCCATTCCTTTATTTGCTTCATCCACTGTCTGATTCGTTTTAGCAGAAGAATCTTCTTCTGCCGTACCTGCTGCCTGACCGGATCCACATCCGGTCAGCAGAAGTACTCCTGCTAAAACCAAAGCCAAATGTTTTATTTTCATGTTTTCATTCCTTTCCTGTCTTTTCCATTGCAATTTCAGATCTGACTGCTTTATCATAACAGGGGTTTCTCTAAACATTCTCTAAGAAAATTAGGAAAATCTTAGAGATTTCTTAAAGATTTCGGGTGTATACTGATCTATACTGTAAAAACAGATCAGAAATAGGGGAAAGATTATGCGTATTTTACTGGCAGAGGATGACCGGATGCTGAACCGGGCCTTGTGTTATCAATTAGAAAATCTGGACTTTCAGGTGGATAGCTGTCTGGACGGAGAAGATGCCCTGTTTTATGGGGAACAGAATATTTATGATGTCATTTTGCTGGATCGGATGCTTCCCGGAATGGAAGGAACGGAAATTCTGACTGCCCTGCGTGCCAAAGGAATCAGCACTCCCATCATTATGATTACTGCACTTGGAACCTTATCGGACAAGGTAAAAGGACTGGATCTGGGGGCAGACGATTATCTGGTGAAGCCCTTCGCCTTTGAAGAGCTGATGGCTCGGATCCGCTGCGTCACACGCCGTTCCCCGATCCTCACACCTTCCGATCCATCGAAAGTATGCTTAGAGGATCTTACCTTATTTATAGAAGAAAAGCGCCTAATGGGACCTGCCGGGCAGTGCACGCTTTCACAGCGGGAAGCCGTCCTGACCGAAGTTCTGCTGCGCGCAGGTTTAAATACACCAATGCCCCGTATCACCTTATTATTAAAGGTATGGGGACCGGACAACGATATTGAAGACGGAAACCTGGATAACTATATTCACTTTCTACGCCGCCGTTTCCGGCAGCTTGAAAGTACATTGCAGATTAAAACCCTGCGTGGAACCGGCTACTGCCTGACCACAGCTGATGAAAGGAACTGACACTGCCATGATTTTACAGAAAGTACATTGGAAACTTACCCTGCTGTGCACCGGAATTACCGCCTTTATTATGCTGGTGATGTCCTTAATCTACCTGCATCTGTCGGAAACACAGCTTTTTCAGAATGAGCTGTATTCCTTTGAGAATGATTTACATACGATGGAAACCAATCTCGAACAACAGTCTATCATCTCCATGGAATGGATCGCCAAGATGGAAGCTTACGAGAATTATCAGTTGTTCCTGTTTGATAACGGGACTCCCTTTCTCTATAACCAGCTTCACGATACCCCACAAAACCAGAAGCTTCTTAAGAAAGCACAGGAGGCCGCAGAAAAACTGGAGCTTCCCACCAAAAAATCCTCTGCGGTTTTAAACCGGATGGACTCCGTACTCTTAAATGCTTCCCGTCAGGAAAACGATTTAATCGGTATGGTCTATTCGACAGGAAACGACAGTTCCCTGCAGATTTTTGTCTTCTCTTCGCTTTCCCACCTGCATTACCAGTACATAGAACAGAGGATTTTCTTCGTGTTGATTACCGTATCGGCAACCTTGCTTTTGTTTGCCTTTTCCTATTTCTTTACGAAAAGGCTATTAAAGCCCATTGCCGAAAATCAGGAAAAGCAGCTTCAATTCGTTGCTTCTGCCTCTCACGAGCTCCGCACACCGTTGGCTGTCATCCTGTCCAGTGCCGAATGCTGTGAATATGGGGCTTCTTCCGACCAGCAATCTTTCCTGCGGACCATCGGGGAGGAAGGAAAACGGATGTCACACCTGATTGACGAAATGCTCTACCTTTCCCAATCCCGCGACCAGCAGATGCGGATTCACCTGGAACAGGTAGAACTGGACACGCTGTGTCTGAAGGTCTTTGAATCCTTTGAACCGCTGGCTGCCAGACAGGGACTTACACTTTCGCTGGATCTCCCGGAGCATCCTATTTCTTCTGTAACCGGTGATGAAGAAAAGCTTATGCAGCTATTAAGCATCTTATTAAGCAATGCCCTAAGCTACACCCCAAAGGGTGGAAGCATCACCATCCGGCTGAAAACACAGGGAAGAGCCCATCTGCTTTCTGTAGAAGACACTGGAATTGGAATCACCAAAGAAGATCAGCCTCATATTTTTGACCGTTTTTATCGGACAGAAAAATCCCGAAGCACCAAGGGGCACTTCGGGTTAGGTCTATCGATTGCTTATGAAATTGTGACCGCCCATGGCGGCAAAATCGAGGTAGAAGATAATACTCCAAACGGAAGCATCTTTACCGTTACTTTATAAAGAATTCTTCTGAAGCTCCCGCATAACAAGCAGTTCACGGACTACCCAGGGAGCTTGGGAAGGCTCCTTCACGTTTTCGTTACGGGCAATCATGTCTGCAAGAGGAAGCCAGCAGACCTTCGTTTCCGCCTCTCCCTCATAAAAGTTTTCAATGGCATACCCGGATGCATCCGCTGCTTCCTTAGAATCTCTGATATCTTCCACCTCACAGAAGTAATAATAGGAATCCATAACAAGAACTTCTTCGGACTGCCGGTTTGTTTTCTCATGCACCAGAAAGCCTTCCCGGATGCTGTCAGGCTTTACGTGACAGCCTGTTTCTTCTAAGACCTCCCGCGTCAGTGTGCCGAACAGGAACTCTCCCTGCTCCATACCGCCGCCCGGAAATTTACAGTCTCCCTGCTCTCCCAGAATCACCAGATATTTCCCTTTCTGACAGATGATGCCCCGGACTGCCGTGCGTCCCACGAAGCTTCCGTCATCAATACCCTCCGGTAAGTTCAATGTCAGTTCCTGCATGCTTCTTTCTCCACAACCACTTCTTTATCATAGCTCCATGTCACGCCCCGATCATCGGAGTGATACAGGCCATGACAGAAGCCGTCCTGATTATAATAATCTCCATCGGCTCCCTGACCGGCTTCCATATAGAGGATGCCGTCCTCCTCCCATACCTTTTCCGGCATGACGAACGGATTATAATAGGTTCCATCAGAAAGCTTTATTTTTGCTGACGGATAGGAAACCTCCTGAAAGGTTTTTCCTCCGTCTGCGGTCCGGTAAAAGGCTCCCTTAGCGCCTCCGCTATAGGAAAGACACGAAAATCCCGTCTTGCCATCATCAAGGAAATGAATCCACTTCGCTGCGCCGCCCATTCCAAGGTAAGGATCAGAATTCACAACCTCTCCCGTCTTTCCGTCAGCCTGTACGAGAAGAAGCACATAATAGCGGCTTCCCGCCGCCTGATCGACCGGAACCATCCGGTATTCACTTCCGTCTGCCAGCGTATCCACGGCATCTGCGTCATAGGTCAGATACAGCTCCAGATATTCCTGGCTGACCTGCGTATCATTTCCGGAATCATTTCCGGCTGTCTCATTTATCTCCGCTTTTGCGCTTCTTTCGGCTTCCTGTAAGGTCAGCTCCTCAACATAGAGATACAGATCATTATAAAGGGCCGTCATATCACCGCTTTCCATATAGGAAGAAAGGGCAAAGGAATACCGTTCTTCTCCAACAGAAAACCAGATCGTATCCCGGGACAGATCCGGATAATTCTGTGCCAGATCACACATATCCCGGCAGAACTTTTCAATCTCTGCCTCCTCACGATAGACACCGCCTACGATAAGCTGTTTCGTGTCCGGATCTCCGTCCGTAACCTCATAATAAACATAACGGTTATGTTGTGCGGAAAATTCTTTGGTTGCCTCATCTTCCACAACTTCTACCCGGGGCTCTGCATTCTGTGTAACGCCGGTATTCTGTGCAGCTTCGGTATTCTCTGCTTCTTCCTCCTCCGTACCGGTCTCATCCATTTCCTGATCCCGGGAGGATGCCAGTGTATCATTGATATTTTCCTGTATGCGGTCCCTGGACAGGTAAATACTGCCGCCAATCAGCAGCAGAATTCCTGCCAGAACCACAAATACAATCATCAATGCCCGATTCGATTTTGTTTCTTTATTCTCCTGATTTGACATTTCAGTAACCTTTCAAGACTCTGATGCCATCTACTGTTCCATGCTTTCACAGTTACTCTTGATGCATATTCATCTTACATCATGGTTCCGGTATCTTCACCGTTATCTCTTCACAATGGCTACGCCATATTTTTCAAGAGTAAGCGTATCACCCTTTGCATAAACCTGATCCGTCAGCAGATCGGTTCCGGCTTCTTCCATCACAACTTCCTTTTCCTCCTGTGTATTATTTAACAGGAACAGGAATTCTCCATTGTCATTGTAACGGGCAGTTGCCTCAATTCCCTCCGGTGTCTTTGCAACCGGCCTGATACCAAGGCTTTCGCAGATATCACCAAGATATTTCTTATAAAACTCTTCATTCGAACGTGCGCCTACATAATAAGCTTTACCATTACCAAACTCATTCTCGGTGAGCACCGGCATGCCTGCGTAGAAGTCACTTTCATAAGAGGCGATCTCCTTTGCACCGCGAAGATGCATCAGATCGCAGAGAAGACCTGCCGGATACTGCTTTCCTTCATAAACAAAGGAGTTATTCTCTTCCGGAGGAAGTGCATCGGATTCCTCCACCCAGATGCCAAGAATATCCTTCAGTCTGCCCGGATAGCCTCCGAGAGTAACCAGATCGTGATCCTCTACATAACCGCTGAAATAGGTCGTAAGGAAGCTGCCGCCCTGCTGTACATATTCGCGTACCTTCTCATCGAATCCATCCTTGCACATATAAAGCATCGGTGCCACCACCAGCTTATAGGAAGAAAGATCATCCTCCACGCTGACAAAATCCACGGAAATATTCTGCTGGAAGAATGCCCTGTAATAAAAGCTTACTTCCTTCGTATAATTAATCAGCTTACTCGGACCTGCACTTAATTCTGCTGCCCACCAGTTATCCCAGTCAAAGACAATCGCAACATCCGACTTTGCTCTTGCACCAAGCGTTACACCCTGCAGCTTATCAAGCTCTGCGCCAAGTGCGGTAATCTCACGGAATACTCTGGTATCATCCGTTCCCACGTGCTCGATCACGCCGCTGTGATACTTTTCGCAGGCACCCATACTTCTTCTCATCTGGAAAAACATTACAGTGTCTGCACCATGTGCAACCGCTTCATAGCTCCATAATCTCATTACGCCGGGCCGTTTTAACTTGCAGTATATGTGCCAGTTGCTGACTCCCGGTGTCTGTTCCATCAGTGCAAAGGGCTTGCCCTGCTTAAGTCCACGCATCAGATCATGGTTCATGGCTGCATCTCCCGGTACGGCATCATATGCCGGATAGTTATCCCAGGAAACAAAGTCCATATCCTTCGCCCACTTCTGATAATCCAGATGCTTATAAGCACCCATGAGGTTCGTGGTAACCGGAATATCCGGTGTGATTCTCTTTAAAACATCCTTTTCGATATTAAAGCATTCCAGCATGCTGTCGGAATTGAAACGATTGTAATCAAGGGAAATTCCCTGGAAGTTCGTACGGATCTGTCCATCCCACAGGAACTCCTCGGAAAGCATGTTACAGGCTACAACATCGTCCCAGTCATACATCGTGTGGCTCCAGAATGCCGTATTCCATACACGGTTCAGTTCATCAAGGGTACCATACTTCTTCTGCAGCCATACACGGAAGGCTTTTTCACAGTTTTCACAATAGCACCAGCCGCCAAATTCATTGTTAATATGCCAGGCTACAATATTATCGTAATCCTTATAACGCTCTGCGATCTTTTCCACAAGCGCTGCGGAATACTTACGGTAATTCGGGCTGTTCGGACAGGAATTATGACGTGCGCCGAACTTCCTCTTCATTCCATTGTGCTCTACCCGGAGAATATCCGGATATTTTCTTGCCATCCATGCCGGATGCGCTGCAGTAGAGGTTGCCATGCAGACCTTTAAGCCATTCTCTTTTACAAGCTTCATAATCTTATCCAGCTTGCTGAAATCGTAGGTGCTCTCATCCGGCTGCAATGCTGCCCAGCTGAATACATTTAAGGTCACGACATCAATATGCGCCTTATGGAAAAGCCTCATATCCTCTTCCCAGATCTCCTCCGGCCACTGCTCCGGATTGTAATCACCACCATATAACATTTTCTGTACTTTTTTGCTTTCAATCATGCAATGATCCCCCTGCTGTTGTTCTTTATTTAATAAATTGAAACTCTTTCAATTTTACTTTACCTTCTAACTGGATGATAATGGTCTTTACCGTAGAAAGCTCCGGGATCTTCTCTTCCAGCGCTGCCTCATAAGAACAGAAGCCCTTCTTTTCCGGTAAAGGAAGTACCCGGTCAACCAGTATGGTTTTATGATTCTCGTCCTCTGACAGGACACGGATTCTTGCTTCCTCTAAAACCCAGGCGGTAAATTTGAATTTCGATGCCTGTTTTTCAAAGAAAAAGTCACGGTATACGAGCTCGCCCCTTACCTTTCCATCAGGAAGCTTCTGTATCTCATCCGGTGCTTCTCCCGGCCTGCCCGGAATCAGACACGTTTCTCCATGCTCTGCATGTCCAGATGTTCCCTTATGAATAAAGCAATTGGTATAATCGTCATACCGGATGGCTTCGGTCAGCGCAAACGGATCACGCACACCGGCCTTCTGTCCGTCTAAAATCAGCTTCTTCATCTGCCGGATATCCACAGATGAAGCTCCAACCTCAAACAGATATCCACCATCCTCAAGAAGCATCTGTCCGGAAATCACATCATAATACCGAAGCTCCTGCTTCTTCGCACAAAGTGTTACCTTCCTTGTCTCGCCCGGTCTGACGTTCTTAATCCGGACAAAATCCTTCAGGGTACGGATCGGACGTAACACTCTGGAATCCATCTTATGTACATAAAGCTGGATGACCTCATCCCCTTCACAATGACCGGTATTGGTAACGGAAAGCTTCACCTGAATTTCATCCGACTTATCTTCAACCGTCATCTCATCATATGCAAAGCCGGTATAGGACAGGCCATATCCAAACGGATACAGAACCCTTCTGTCAAAATACTGATAGGTTCGTTTGCCCTTAATAATATCGTAATCGTTAATATCCGCCAGATCCTCATCCTTCCGGTACCAGGTCATGGGAAGGCGTGCCGCCGGATTTACCCGTCCGCTCAGTACTGCCGCAATACCGTTTCCAAGCTCCTGCGAGCCGGATGCCGTGTACACGATGGCCTTTGCCCTGTTTTGAAGCTCCACAATAGAATACGGATAATTGGTCACCAGAACAATGACTGCATCCGGATTGACTTCCAGTACCTCATCTGCCAGCCGTTGCTGTGCAGGCGGAAGAGCAAGTGTCGTACGGTCAATTTCCTCCTTACTGTTAATGACCGGATTTGACCCCAGCACAACGATGGCTTTCCCTGCCTTTTCTATCAGTCCCAGTACCTCTTTTGAACCGTCCTCGATAATCTCCATCCGGAAACGCACCGGCTCACCTTCGGATACGGCATGGGAAACAAGTCCAAGCTTCTCATCATCTCCCTCACCAACTGCCACATCACCATTTTTAATTACCACAAGATAGCCGTCCGCATCTATCGTTACCTGCCGTCCGTTCCAGCTGTTTAACAGGTAAGAGCCATCCGGCTGTTCCTGAAAATCCCACTGCTCCCGGATAAACCAGTGAAAGGCCTCCTTCGAAGAAGCGGTAATGAGATACGATCCCTCTTCCAGAAGCACAAAGCGGTCATTGCTCATCGCCTGTAAGGTCGTATTTCCACATCCCCAGTCGGTATAGAGGAAGGTTTCTGCCTGTTCCTTTTCTCCCAGATACAGGCGGTTATCTGCATCCAACGCCACATATTTTCCATCTACGGATAACTGAAGCTTTGACAATCCACTGTGACAGGTCACCTCTGCCTCCGGAAATTCCCTGCGGATTCCCTCTACCGGTGTTACCGCATAGGGAGGAACTCCTGAATACCAGTCCTTGTACCAGACATCTGCAAGCGGTCCCACTACGGCAATTGTCTCAGACATTTTAGTCTGCGTTTTGTCACTGCCAACGGAATCCTGCAGCTCCGGCTCCTCTGCGTCCTTTTTCCACGGAAGAATCCCTTCATTCTTTAACAGCACCACCGACTCCTCTGCCATTTTACGGCAGATCTCCTGATGTTCGGTGCTGTTTACGTATTCTTCTCCCATTTCGCTGTAGGGACAATCCCCGTTTCCATCAAACAATCCAAGATGAATCCTTGTCCGGAATGAATTACGCAGGGCACGGTCAATATCCTCCTCTGTAATCAGCCCCTGCTCATAAGCATCCTTCGCTGCCCGGTATACCACCTCCGGATCATCCGTGAACGCATCAATTCCTGCCTTCAGACCATACGCAAGGGATTCGGCATGTGTGGCAAAATAATGATGAAACTGTACCGTCTGCTGGAAATCTCCACCATCACAGACCACATGTCCGGGAAGCTTCCACTCATCCTTTAAAAGATCCTGTACCTCATGGTTAACCACCGCAGGAACACCATTAATCTCATTATAAGAAGTCATCACGGCTTCTGCACCGCCCTCTGTAATGGCCTTGCGGAACGGCTCCAGATAATATTCATGCTTATTTCTTTCATCAATGGAGGAAGATACGGAAACACGATCCTTCTCTACATTATTCGCATAAAAGTGCTTCAGGGTTGCCGCACACCGGATATAAAAAGGATCGTCTCCTTTCATTCCCTGAATATACGCAGATGCCATCTTTCCTGTAAGACACGGATCCTCTCCATACGCCTCTTCCGTTCTGCCCCATCGCGGATCACGCTCCATATCAATGGTCGGTGCCCAGCGGCAAAGACTTCCCCCGTTGTTTCTCTTATATAATGCCCTGGCCTCCTCTCCTGTTACACGTCCACATTCATGAATCAACTCCGTATCAAAGCTGCCGCTCATACCGATCGGCTGCGTAAAGGATGTGGTCGGCTCCGGCTCTCCTGCGTCAAACGCCTGATCATGACGCGCCTGAATGCCATGTGCCGCTTCACCTCCCACGAAGGAAGCCTTAATTCCCAGCCGGTCAATATCCGGAATACCGGTTGTCAGGCAATGAAGCTTTTCCTCCAATGTCAATTCCGAAACAACCGCATCCAGCCGCTCTTCTACGGACAGTGCGTTGTTCCATAAAGCAAAATCCTTACCTGTACCCATTGCAATACCCTCCTTATGTCATTCTCTTCCGTTATTTATTCATTTACAATGTTTCTGCTCTCTCCCTTTATAAATGCTTCAATATTCCTGCAGGTTTCACTCACACAGCGGTTTCTGGCCTCCACACTCGCCCATGCAAGATGCGGTGTGATAAACAGCTTCCTGCTGTCCATAATCTTGCTTAACGGATTACTTACCTTCATCGGCTCCGTACTTGTGACATCCAGACCCGCTGCCTGAATTTCCCCGTTTACCAGCGCATCATGCAGATCCTGATCGTTCACAACCGGTCCTCTCGCCACATTAATCAGAATTGCCGATTTCTTCATCTTCGCAAGTGCATCCTTATTAATCAGGTTTCTGGTAAGGTCACTTAACGGACAGTGCAGTGATAAAACATCGGATTCCCTTAATAAGGTATCGAAATCCACCTGCTCATAATCCGTACAGGTACTCTTGCCAGTCACCGAATGGAAGATCACGCGGCATCCAAACGCACTGGCAATCTGTGCAACCTTGCGTCCGATATTTCCCATGCCGATGATACCCCAGGTCTTTCCCGCCAGCTCAAAAAAAGACTCATCAAAGTTTGAAAAACGGCTCTGGGAAGCATATGCACCGGACTTCACATATTCATCATAATGACGAAGCTTTTCCAGCACATAAAGGCAAAGCGCAAAGGTATGCTGCGCTACCGCATCCGTCGAATAATTACGGACGTTCGCTACCTTAATACCGTGCTTACTGCAATACGCAAGATCCACATTGTCATAGCCTGTCGCAAACTCGCAGATCAGCTTTACATTCTTTGCCCCCTGCAGGGTCTTTTCCGTTAACGGAGCCTTGTTTCCAACCACAACGTCCGCATCCTCAACCCGCTCGATCACTTCCTCCTCGGTCACTGTATTCGGATAGGTAATCACTTCACCAAACCGGCTGAAGCCCTCCACCGATATATCAAGCCCTACACTATTCCGTTCCAATATCACAATCTTCATATACATTCTCCATCCCATGTCCATAATATCGGAATTCTCCTCCTGTTATACCCCTCCCAAAAGGAAAATCAGCATATAAAAGCATATAAATAAGAGAGGACGAAATCCTCTCTTATTATAAAGAAATTCTATTCTTTTGTCATCTCTTTCATGGGATGTTCTTCTATATTATTTAACAAAAATGATCCTATTCCGTTGAAGGATACACCTTCTGATTCAGCATTTTTAACAGCTTATACAACGGCTTCCCAAGAATCAGCATCAGTACAAAATTCCCGATACAATGCACCACATCCCAGGGCAGTCCGCTGATCCAGTAGGCAAGCGCATACTTCGGATCCACAAACAGATAAAACAACGCAAACAGTGATCCAAAGATCAGTCCAAAGCTTCCGGACACGATTGCCCAGATCAGAAATTCTTCTTTGATCAGCTTTTTAAGCAGCATCGTAATCACACATAACAGCGGCCAGACATAAAGATAAGAAAACCACCAGGTACCAAAGCCCCACTGGATCAGCTCAAACAGATTAAAAACCGTCACAATCAGCATCGCTTCCCAGCCGAATACCAGCGAATACAGGATAACCAGTAAGGATACCAGCTCAATGTTCGGCAGGAACTCCAAGACCACCTTAGACACATAAAGGATAGCACTTAAAAGCGCTATCCTTGTCATTCTCTGTATGCTCATCCTACCATCCCTGCTTTAAGGTAAAGTTGTAAGTATCACCATCCTGAAGAGGAATTTCATCCGCACCGGTCACTGCTGCTTCCCCATTCACGGAAATACACCACCAGTACTGGTTATCGAGATCTTCCTTCATACCATCAAAACCCGTAACATAAATGCCATAATCCGACTCCTGATATTCACAGCCTTCAAAGGTTCTTAAGAATTCTCCAAGAAATTCCGCATCTGACTTACAATCCGTAGTCTGATCATATCCATCTCTCTCTGATACAATCTGTACCTTGAAATTCTTCATTCCGGCTGTGGTACTTTTCTGATTCAGTACAACGGCAACAATCGCAGCCACTGCCACTACCACTACAAATACTGAGATCAGAGTAATCTTTTTCTTCTTACTCATTTTCGTTCTCTCCTTTGATCGATTCATTCGTCTGCCGGATTCTCATTCTATCAGTAACGCCAAAGATTATCAAGTATTTTCCAATGATTAGCCGAATATTTACAGCATCTCCGTAAGCTTCTCTTTGCCGACATAGCCAATCGAGGTTCCGGATACCTGTCCATTCTTAAATATCAGTACGATAGGCACACTCATCACACGGTACTGCTGTGCAAGCTCCATTTCCTCATCCACATTTACCCTGCAGATCTTAGCCTTTCCCTCATATTCCTTTGCAATCTCATCAATTACAGGTGAAAGCATCTTACATGGACCGCACCATTCTGCATAAAAATCTACTAAAACAGGAATTTCGGACTGTAATACTTCCTTCTCAAAATTCTCTGCTGTCAAATGAATCTCTGTCATAGTCTCAGACTCCTTTCTTCTTAAGTTTTTCCGTTACACCATTATTTATACACATTTTTGCTGCATTGTCCATAGGCATAAAGCCGATAAAAAATTCCCTATTAACCTACAGCATCACAAAAAAGAGTATGGAAAATCCGGCAAAAAGAAAGCAAAGTCCTTTTAATCCCTTCTGTAAAAGCAATTTCTCCTGTGCAAAATGTCCCTCCGGCTGCTCATCCAAAAAACAACAGAGCACAAGCACCTTGCAGACCGTCAGCATCAGGTAATACCGGAAATCCATGGAACAGCCATACGGCCGTTCCAAATAGGAAATTGCTGCACAACCACCAAATAAAAGTCCCCAGATCAGAGGGCGTTTCTTTCCCGGAACGGACTTCCATCTGCAGATTTTGTAAATCCCGATTCCTGCAACACAGAGCGTCAGCAACGTACTGAATAAGAGCAGCAGCGTGGGAATCCAGACCGGCATATCATAAATAAATTCTCCAAAAAGCTCCGATTTCAAAAGATAGACCGGAAAATTATAGTCCTGATATGGATTCGCATAAGGCGATGTTAACCAGTTCTTTATGTCCAGACTCAAAAAACGTGCCACATAAGAGCGGTCTCCACGGTAAAGAACCTCTCCCATAGAAGGAACATATCCCAACGGCTGCCCGAACAGGACAAAGTTCCGTATTGAATACCACAGCCCAAGCGGCAGTGCAATTACTGCAAATACTGCCATTTTAGGAATAAACCGGCTGCTTTTACGATTCTTCCAGAAAATATATGCTGTATAAAATGCCGGAAATGCCAGGGAAATCTTCGTCATCATGCCACACCCATAGAGAACCGCAAGCAAAATAGTATGTTTCCAGTCCGGCTTCTTTTCCCATTCCACTGTTCCAAGAATCACCGCTGCCATAAAGAAAAAGGTCAGGGCATCCTCCCCCAGTCTTCCGCCTGTCAGCCAGAAAACCGGCGTAAAGGAAAGAACCGCCATTCCATATCCCCTTACTTTAACAGAGCAGAATTCCCGAAGCAACCGCTCTGACAAATAAAGGGAAAGACAGGATGCGATACAGGATACCACTTTTCCGGCATTCACAAGAAAAGCTGCGTCCTCTATCCCGGTCAGGCCACGCATCACCACTGCTACCAGTGCACTTAACAGATAATAAAACGGCTGCTGGTAAAACTGCTGTTCATAAGAATCCGGAAGCTTTCCCCATTCTATGAGACGAAGCAGATAAGCTGCCTTTCCCTCTGCATCCACAGATAACTCCCAGATGTCATGCCCCCGCATCGTCACCGGTGTTACTACTGCATACCGGATTCTTAAAATACAGCCGCAGACAAACAACAGCTTTATCACATTTTCAGGAGTGAAACAACTCTTAACATTGAAACGATACTCTCTCATGTTCCCCCTCCCATAATCACAAACTGCCAGGTCTCAAACCATTGAAGATATGAGGTAATGTGACTTACCTTAACTGTCATTCCGGAAATCACCGGAAAGAACATCAGAAACAGGAAAAATGCTGCCTCAAGAAAAACAGGAATCACCTGCCGCTTCTTTTTTCCTATAAGCCATAAGGTATATCCCAGCATTCCACATAAAAAGATACTGCTTGCATAGTATTGATAAATGAATACCGTTCTTTTTATAAAGAACCACGGAGCCAGCATCATCAGGTAAAAGAAACACAGAACTCCCGCCAGTTTATCCTTCTTCCGGGCTATTCTGCAGATCAGATAAAAAAATGCTGCAACTCCGGCCCACCAGATCAGAGGATTCCCAAAGGTTGCAATAAGGCTTACCTTATCCTCTCCAATGAAATCCCCTGCGTCCATCAGCGGAACCAGATCCAGAGGCCAGGTATACCACGGACTTTCATAAGGATGCTCAAACACAATCTCACTATGAAAATTCAGCATATACAGGGAACCATTCCACATAACCTTCCACAGATTCTTTGCACCTTCCGCTTTCATCTGCGGCATAAAAGAAAGGAGATATACCCCCAACGGCAAAAGGCTGTAGATTCCCAGTCCTTCTATGAATAAAGTAATGACGTATCTGACCGGCTTTCCGCCTTTGTTCTGTTTCCAAAACCAATATCCGATAGAAAAAAGAAAGCATACTGCCATGGCCAGCATTGCATAAAACCCTGTCCATTTCGTGGATACTCCCATTCCAACCGCAAGACCATCCAATATCATCCAGACCACCAGCTTCATCGATGGAACTTTTCTACCCTCTGCCAATTCCCGGTCTGCCAGCTTTAATCCATAAATCAGAAGGGTAATCATCAGCAAAATAAAAAATGCTGCCAGGCTGTCCAGTGTGGCAATTCTCGATAACGTAAAATGCATAAAGTCCATAGACAGCAATGCTGTTCCGATCAAGGCAACCGTTCCATTCGTGGTAACAAGATACAGAAACCAGAAAAAGAGCGGAACAAGCAATACACCTGCCAGAGCACTGACAAACCGCCAGCCAAACGGCGTTACTCCAAACAGCCTTTCCCCAATGGCAATCAATATCTTTCCCATTGGTGGATGCGTGATTTCATACATCTGCATTCCCTGTAAAAATTCGCAGGCACTTCCTGCATAGTACACCTCATCAAACATCGTGGTATCATAATAGGTCATTTCCTCCGGAAACAGTTCTTGCTCATCAAAAAGTGCCGGATAATCCTCTGCATTTACGGGAAGCAGATGTTCCCCATCCTCACCTGTAATGACCATTTCCTGATAACTGGCACTTGCATTCCGCGACACCAGGCCAAGATAGCGCAGCTTATGATGAATCTCCAATGTGTTCCAGCAGTAATTGGATTCCATCGTCACTTCCTCTTCCAATGGAACCCACTGTTTCTGCTCCGTATCATAATAGGAAACCGCAACCAGCCGGTCCACCATATGCCCCAGATAAATCTGAACGCTTCCTACATCCTTCTCTTCTCCAAGATCAAGTACAATCTCATCCTTTATTCCGTCTGCAGAAAGCTCCAGGGAAGTCTGCGGAGTCTGCCGGCTTCCCAGACGATAAAAGATCAGGATGCCATAAACAAATGTCAAAACCACTAAACACAGAATCTGCTTCCGGGTAACCGGTTCTTTCACGAAATCCGCCTGAAAGATCTCCTCCCGGATAGACACTTTTCCTTCTTCTTCCCATAAATGACGATTGCGGAACCTTTCTCCCAACAGAAAAAGCAGCCACAAACCCGCTATCACCAGAAGCGTGAGGGAACAATAAAAGAACCCTGTTTCCCACTCCTTTTCCTGCAAAGCTCCCGTTACATAGGTAAGCACTCCCGGAATGGAACAGCCAAACATTACTACTGCCAGTACAACCTTCTTCTTATGTAATTGATCTTGCCCCTTATATGCCATCAGCGACATATAATATATGCCGCTGATGCTAAGAAATATGACCTCTGAAATAATGATTAGACTAATCATAGTAATTATTTTGTTCCTTCTTCATAACCACCAAAAATACTGTCCAGATAACGGAAGCCATAGTATCCATTCGAATCCTTAAGCTGACTGTAATCGGTTCCTGCCGGAATTACCACGACATAACGCTTACCCTGATAACGGTAATGGATTTCATAATTTACATTCGGATTGGCTGCAAGCTGTTTCAACATCCCCTGTGTAAAGCAGGTGAAATAATCCGTCTTAATGACCGCGGTAGGTGTCCCGGCAGCTTCTCCGTTTACCTCATCTGTCTTTGCAGAAGCCTGAATTGCCTGCTCGGTCATTTTTGCAATCTCTTTCGCAAAGTCTTCTGTCTTCTGCTCTGCTTCCTTCTGTACCTTTACTGCTGCCTCTTCCCGTGCCTTTTCGATTGCCTCCTGTCGTGCCCTCTCACGTGCTGCTTCCGCTTCCGGATCTACCGTCGGCACAACCTTCACACTTACATCGCTTGACCGTGGATCATCCGGTACTTCAGTCTGGGTTTCTGTTTCGGTTATTTTTTTATAATACTTATACTTGAAGATATCACCTTCTCCTGTTTGCACTTCATAAATATATTTATCATCTAACGTACCCTTTGTAACAGTTTCACCTATATAGTCGCCTTTCATTAGGGTTTTTACCACTGTTGTAACCGTTTTCGCCAGCACCTCTCCGATTCCTGTTGCTTCCCCCAAATACAGAAATCCGGCAAGTGCCACCGGTGCCGCATAAAATAACACCTTCTTTACTTTCATATTCCGCTCTCCTTTTTACAATTTAACAGCTATTCACAACGATACAAAACAAATAGCATTCCAATGAGTTATATGATACTTATTGTATCATTTTTATCCTATTACCACAACTGTCCAAAGGTGCCAGATACCGTAGATTGATTCCAAAAGAAAATGAGCACCACTACAGGAACTATCCCATAGTGATACTCATCTGTACCCAATCTGTTTATTAACTTAAGAATTAAATATTCAGCAGCTCACTGTAAACCTTCAGTGCTCCATCGGTATCATGTGCAAGCACTCTCTTTGCAAGCACCTTACCCAGCTGTACACCTTCCTGATCGAAGCTGTTAATATTCCATACAAAGCCCTGGAACATTACCTTGTTCTCGAAGTGTGCAAGCAGCGCACCTAAAGCAGCCGGTGTCAATTCCTCACCGATAATAATGCTGGACGGACGGCCGCCTTCGAAATTCTTGTTGCGGTTCTCATCTTCTTTACCACATGCAAATGCAACGATCTGGGCTGCTACGTTTGCACAGAGCTTCTGCTGGCTGGTGCTGTCCTGAATAACAACATCGGTGCCCATCTGGCTGTTCTTAAATCCGATGAACTGTAACGGTACAATATCAGTTCCCTGATGTAATAACTGATAGAAAGAATGCTGTCCATTGGTTCCCGGTTCACCAAAGATGATCGGTCCTGTTACATAGTTGATCGGCTCGCCGAAACGGTTTACGGACTTGCCGTTGGATTCCATATCAAGCTGCTGTAAATGAGCAGGGAAACGGCTGAGTGCCTGGGAATAAGGAAGAACTGCGGTTGCAGGATATCCCAGTACATTACGCTCATAAACACCGATTAATGCATCCAGCATTTCCGGATTCTTCATAAGCTCCCTGTTTGCAGAAAGCTGATCTACTTCTGCTGCACCATCCAAGAACTGTGCAAATACTTCCGGTCCAAATGCCAGAGACAGAACCGCGCCGCCTACTGCGGAGGAAGAGGAATAACGGCCTCCGATGTAATCATCCATGAAGAAGGCTGCCAGATAATCTGCGCTCTTTGCAAGAGGAGAGGTTTCACTTGTAACTGCAATCATATGTCTGGAAGCATCTAATCCGGCCTTTGCAAGAGCATCCTTAACAAAGGATTCGTTTGTTAAGGTCTCTAAGGTTGTACCGGACTTGGAAACCAGTACGAACAGGGAATGTGCAACATCAATCGAATTTAATACGGCTGCCGCATCATCCGGATCCACATTACTGATGAACTTTGCTTCCATCTTAAAGGTATTGTTCTTCTTAGCCCAGTTCTCCAATGCAAGATACATCGCACGGGGACCTAAGTCGCTTCCGCCGATACCGATCTGTACAACTGTGGTGAACTTCTCGCCTGCTGCGTTGGTGATCTCTCCGGCATGTACCTTATTTGCAAATTCTGCGATTCTCTTCTGCTGTGTCACATAGAATTCACGCTTATCCACACCATCAGCCTCTACCTTATTTCCCAGCTGTCCACGGGTAAGCTGATGCAGAACCAGACGCTTCTCGCCCGTGTTAATTACCGCACCATTGTAAAGGGATTCAAATTTCTCTACAAGCTGTGCTTCTTCCGCTAGCTTTGCAAGTACTTCAAGTACCTGATTGTCTACTGCCTTTGCAGCGTAATTATAAGTAAGACCTTCTACCATCGGGATGCTGTAATTCTTTACACGGTCTGCACCGTTTTCACCAGACATCACTTCTACCAGATTGACACGATCTGTCTTCTCAAGTTCCTGATAAGAAGCAAGGGTATCCAGATTTTTCCAGTTAAGCATAACTGATTCCTCCTTGTGTGCTTTTTATAGTTATGTTCATATAAATCCGCATAAATTATACTATCATCTGACCGGAATTTCAATAAAGTTCTCAATTAGAATGCTATTACGGTCAAAAACATGCGATTCAATGATTCATTACAGGTCAGTATATGATCCTGTCACGTCCCTTTTCTTTTCCGATGTACAGACGCTCATCTGCTATATTAATATTTTCATCCAGTCTAAGCTTCGTATCATATTCAACAAGTCCGAACGTCATTGTCACCTTAAGCTGCAGACCTTCGTAATTGATTACAGTATCACGGATCGCACGTTGTAAATGATCCAATAACACCATTGCTTCATCTCCGTTCACACCCTCAAACACAAAGATGAATTCCTCTCCGCCCCATCTTGCCACTACACCGTGGCCTTCCATTTCCTTTTTAAAGACAGCTGCCAGTGTCCTTAATACCTCATCGCCACACTCATGTCCATAGGTGTCATTGACCTTCTTAAAGAAATCGATGTCGCCAATCGCAATTGACAGAAAAATATCCGGCGATGCAACCTTTTTCTCCATATACTGCATCAAAAAAAGCCTGTTCCATAGCTTTGTTAACATGTCCGTGTTAGCAGCCCTCTGAAGCTCTTTATTATACTTCATCAGCTTTCTTTCAATTATCTGCGAATCCCTGGCAAGCATCATTCCATTTAAATAGAGCATGAAAAATACAGCAACCGTTGTAAATACCTGTAAAAAAATATCATAAAAAATCTGCAGCTGTATGGTCGTAGCATACATCCGGCAATAAAAATACAAAGCAAGCCTTATCACACACAAAAACAGCACTACTGCACATTGATTCCATCTATTCCTACACGTAAAAATCAGATCCATCAAAACAAGTACAAACAGAAAATGCTGTATGCCGATGTTCCAGCCGATCAGACCCACATTAAAACAAACAGCCGCAACTGTAACCACATTGTACAATATAAGTGCTATTCTTGTATGATTGCGATAGGTCATTCCTATCAGATATCCATATATTAACACAAATAACAGATTCCCGACCATCCATAAGACACGATGCCCCATAACCAGCATAACGGATATCACCGCCAGATATATCATCATAACAATGGCGCTGATGCGCAAAGCAATGGGACCATCTGCTTTTTCATTTGGATTATCCACATCCATGAACAATATGTTTTTCAGCTTACCCATTTTATAACTCCCTTATCCCATACTTTTTATGCTTCCATCAGATAGGAAAAGATAAGAAATGCCGTCTTTAATGCATTGTGTCTGATCTTCTCATCTTCAATGCAGAAAATATCATCCTCTATAATCTGAACCCCCATCTTTTCCAATGTAATATGATCCACCTGGACGATTCGCTTATTCTCTGCACTTAAATACCGTTCCCGCACATTCTCATCCACTGTTCCGTTATTTGCAACCACCAGATCGATCTTACGGGAACCCAGATACTCATTCAATATCTCCACATGCCGGCTGACGGTCTGGATATCCGTCTCACCGGGCTGTGTTACCAGATTGGATATGTATAAAAGCGGAGCCTTCGTTTCCTCCAGAGCGCTCCTCACTTCAGGAGCAAGCAGATGCGGAACAATACTGGTATACAGGCTTCCCGCACTGAAAATAATCAGATCTGCCTCTTCGATCTTCTCCCGGATTTCCTGTTCAATTTTAATATCATGATCATAACTCAGACGGCTGATGTTCCTTATATTCCTACTGACAGCCTCTTCTCCAAAATATTCTCTTTCCGTGCTTTCACCAACCAGATCGATCTTTTCACCCGTTAGTGGAAGTACTGTCCCTTTAATATCCAGAAGCTTGCACATATATTTGGTTGCTTCCGTCAGATTTCCCTTCAGATCAATCAGGGCTGCAAGCACGATGTTTCTCACAGGATGATTATTCAGGGATCCCTTTTCAAAGCGATAGCTTAAAAGATCAATAAAATCTTCATCCACGTTAGCCATGGAAAGCAATACCTTGCCGACATCCCCTACTGCCGGTATATTCAGCTCTTCCTTCAGCTTCCCCGTGCTGCTTCCATTATCACTGACAGCAATTACCGTTGTCACATCGATCGGAAAAAGCTTTAGTCCGGACAAAATACAGGATAACCCTGTACCTCCTCCGAAAATAACAACCTTTTTCATAGCAGCTTTATTTCCCCTTTCCGGTTATTTTTGTATATTAATATCATAGCAAATTCCTCTTTAATTTTCAATTATACTGCACTCAATCCATACAATCCCATACAATCGGGCAGCTTATGAACAGACACGTCTGAACTGTTCCCAATGATAATGCTGAACTGCCACGGCAATAAGTAGTTGTTTGGTACTTATGTATTACTTTTTGGGGTTTTTAATGAATTAATTGTCTATTTCACCAACTATTATTTTTTCCCGGATAACGATATACTATGGGTGTCAAAAAAGCGGTAAGTTACAGGATCCGCCTGCAGCTTTAAACCGTTTTACGAATGAGGTTCTGAATAGTTACAATAATAAATAAGGTGACAAAAAGGAGACATTTTACAATGAAAAAGCAGAAAACAGACAAAGGCTTCAGCTTAATCGAACTCATCATTGTTATTGCAATCATGGCCGTACTGGTTGTCGTATGTGCCCCCATGTATATCAAATATATCCACAAGGCAGGCGTTGCCAGAGACTGGGCCAATCTGAAGCTATATTATGATGAAATCCAGGCCGATTATGTATCTACCGGAGAATATAATCCAAAGGTAAAGGTCTTGAAATATGACGGGTCAGATGATTCTATCTGGAGGCAAAGAGAAATTTCTTCTTTGGATGGAAACAAAATAAAAATGAAAGCCGGTTATTTTGTAGTATCAAAGTCCCCTTCAAATCACGGTTATCACCTGGCCTATTATTGTGATAAATGTAAAACTGATTATGAGCATCACAAGGATACCTGTATACTGGTCTTAGGAACATAATCCGGACATCATTTCACAGAAATACAGATCTTACTGCAAATTGTCCATCTCCTGTCTCTTCATCCGGGCAGAGGATGGACAAATTTTTTATCACAAATATTCGCCAAATCTTAACAGAAATTTTAAATCGTTGATTGTATAATACAATTATAGCTATCGATTCAGAACGTCATGATCACATGACTCTGAATAATTACCAAATAACAGACAAAGGAGTAACCAATATCTTGAAACCGATCAGAATAACCCAATTTGTTTTTCTCCTTACCGGCATCCTGATGATCGTCTACGGTGCATTTCGGGGCGAAGCTGCCGTTGTTCTCGGTAAGGCAATAAAATTATGTCTGGAGTGTGTGGGAATTGGATAAGAAAACAAACATGATATCAAAAAAATTAGAACACCTGAGAGGATGGATACAGGCTGCTGCCACCCTGCTTACCAACATCCATCTTCCCAATTTTTTCAAAGGAAAAATCTATCAGGGCAATGCGAAAACTGTATGTGTGCCGGGACTGAACTGCTACTCCTGTCCGGCTGCCACAGGTGCCTGCCCCATCGGCGCGTTTCAGGCGGTAGTCGGATCGTCCCGGTTTAAATTTTCCTACTATATAACCGGATTTTTTATATTATTCGGGGTAATCCTCGGACGATTCATATGTGGCTTTCTGTGCCCGTTCGGATGGTTTCAGGATCTGCTCCATAAAATTCCCTGCAAAAAATTTTCTACCGGAAAGCTTAAACCGTTGAGATATCTGAAATATATCATTCTTCTCGTCTTCGTTATTCTGCTTCCCATGCTTGTAACGAATTCGGTTGGAATGGGCGATCCGTTTTTCTGTAAGTATCTATGTCCGCAGGGAGTTTTGGAGGGCGCCATCCCTCTTTCCCTGAGCAATGCTTCAATCCGCATGGCATTGGGGAAGCTGTTTACCTACAAAAGCCTTATTCTGATTGCTGTTGTGATTTTAAGCATCCTGTTTTACAGACCCTTTTGCAAGTGGATCTGTCCGCTTGGAGCCATCTATTCCTTATTTAATAAAGTATCCTTCCTCCGCATTAAGGTGGAGAACGATCGTTGTGTCGGATGTATGCAGTGCACGAAGGCATGCAAAATGGATGTTAACGTCCTCGAAACACCTGACCACCCGGAATGCATACGATGTGGCGCCTGCATGAAAGCATGTCCGCACAATGCCATCCACTATCAGTTCATGGGAAAGGATCACCCGGCCAGATAACAGATCAGTCTGAATAGTTACAATAATTTGTAACTATTCAGAGCCATGCAAAATCTGTTTTTCATCATCTCACTCCCCGGCATTTTTTAAATGCTTATCCGCATTTCTGCAGATTTTTCCGAATATCCTGATACACATATCCCTTTCTTCTTCCGTCACCAAGTAAAAACAAAAACTTCTTTCCAGATCGTAGGACATCTGCAAAGAAGTTTTTTCGTTTTCACTATATATAAACAATATTTTATGATATTAAACAATTAAACAAACTGCTCAATAAACTCGGTTTTACTGCATGGCTTTCCAAAAAAATAACCCTGCAGATAATCAGCCTTCATCCTCTTCATAGCCAGCTGCCATTCTCCTCTTTCTATGCCCTCTATGCAGATTTTGATCCCTATACTGTGTACCATTTCGATGATTTTCTCAAACAGCTCATAATCTCTCTTATTACTCATTGCTTTTGATGTAAAATCCTTGTCCATTTTAACACAGTCAGGATTCATATCCCTGATACAATGCAGATTGGAATAACCTGTTCCGAAATCATCAATCACAAACGGAATCCCATTCTCCTCAAGCTTTTTACGGAATTCGCAAAAAGCAGGCGTCATATCCATAAACCCGCTTTCGGTCATTTCCACGCAGATGCATTCCGGCTTCAATTCATTCTCCTGTATTGCAGAAATAATCTTATCCGCAATCTTTCCCTGCAGAATCTGGACATAGGAAATGTTTATGTTCATCTTAAAGCCCGGAATATATTGCTGCATCTCACGGCACATTTTCGCTGCTTCACTCAGAATATATCTTCCTGCAGGAATAATTAATGAAGTATCCTCCAGCAGAGGAATAAACTCAAACGGAGAGATTCTTTCCACCTCTCCTTCGGAGATCATGGAAAAGCGCATCAGTGCCTCTGCTCCTATTATACGCCTTGATGCACAATCCACAATCGGCTGATAATATACCTCAAAGCCTTCAAACTGATTTGCGATTGCATCACGCAGAGCAGCGACGATTTTTTCTTTCTGCAGAAAAGACTCATAATCCTCCTGATTGAAAAAATAAAAGCCCTTCTTTCC
>ERZ825137.1785-NODE-1785-length-26555-cov-3.369774_pt1 | contig 26555 bp, 16 predicted proteins | sample MGYA00519873_ERZ825137 | MGnify/ENA primary metagenome ERZ825137 (study PRJEB31778, sample SAMEA3449190) | human gut metagenome | biome: human gut; feature: human-associated habitat; material: faeces | place: United Kingdom | collected 2010/2012 ...
CGGAACCGGCGCTGGCGTCGAAAAACAGGTGTGCTGCGCCCAGATAAGGCTGATTAGGGACGTCACTGACGCGCTTCTCCCTGCCCTGTCAGATTGCGAATTTCCGCAACCCGAAGTCTCCGCAAATACCGGCGTTTTAAATACGGGCAGCCGCAATACTGGAAATTGCAATACAGGGGATTTCAATACGGGCAACCGCAACACGGGTTCTCTCAACAGCGGGGATTTTAACACGGGCGACCGCAATTCCGGCATGGACAATGTCGGCGACGGAAATTTCGGAGCCGGGAATGTCGGCTGCGAAAACATCGGGCACTCAAATACCGGCAACCGCAACAAAGGCTCTTATAACAGCGGAAGCCATAATGCCGGATTCGCCAACAGCGGCAGTTTCAATATCGGCAATCGCAATTCCGGCAACTGGAACATCGGCAACCGCCACTGCGGCTGCTTTAATACGGGCGAAGCATGCGTGTTTATGTTCGACAAGCCTACAAATTTGAAATTTTCGGAGATTCGCCTGCCAAAATGGCTGAACTTCCCCAATCCCCGCGAGGCTTTTGAGGCCGCAACGCGCGGGGAAATCGAGCAAACGCTTGCCCTGCCAAATTTCGACTTCCAAATCTTCAGCAAGACCGGTACCTAAATTTGTAGTTGAGAATTCACCATTCGCATCAATAACCATATTATCAATCATCAAAGGCCTTTCTGTATCCGTTCCTTTTACTTTAACAGATTTAACTTTATAAACAGGAGTATTCAAACCATACATTGTTGCCTCTGTAAGTGCAATTGCAAATTCTGTTGCTACTGTAGAGAAAGCGCCATCAACGATCAACTCATTACCTCTATCATTCTTCAATGACAAGAATTTAGCTAACTCTATCTTATCTCCGTTAGAAGCCATCACTTTCGTGTAAGTTCTCTTTGCAGCCGTAGCACTGCTCACTAATGTGATTTCAGTTGCAATCGGGCTTTGAGGTTCTACAATAAACTCAGCAAAGTTAGTTAACGGCTCTCTGATTTCTTTATCTCCACCAACTCCAAATACCATGTATCCTTTTACTTTTACAACTTGGTTATAAGTGTAAGTTGCAAACTTTAATGTATTCTTGTCAGCACCTAAAGTAACACCTGTCGGATTCTGTGCAGGCGTACCTACCGTAGGGATGATTTCAAATTCATATTTGATTCCATCACTTCCTGTTGGAACGTAAGCAAATCCTACAGATAACGGACCAGCTAAATTAAATTCTGTTGCTTTAACGGCATCATGTTTTCCTGAAATAAACATGTGACCATTAGACAACCACATACTCGGGTTTTTATCCGTATTAATAGTTCCATCCGGATAACTAAAGTCAACTTTGGCTTTTAACTCAACCTCAGCACCCTTCAACTTAAATGTCGTTTTAAGATCATAAGATTTCCAAGACTCTCCAGCAGGTAAATGTATAAATATTCCATGTGTTCCATTTACCATAAGTAATGCACTATTAGCTGTCTTTTCTACGTATTCACCATCTTCAAGTACATAATATTTAGCCTCAGTCACATCGGATCCTAATGCAGTAAGTAATTCAGCTTCACTTGTAATACCCTCGATCTTGTTATAAAGAATAGCTGGATTCAAAATGATATTATTACTTGCATCTTCTAAACCATTTTTCCAAACAAATACCGGAGTTCCTTTATTATCTTTTCTATCATTTACAACCTCATAATCAGCTTTTGTCGCAGGAGCCACAATCTTAATCTTATAATTGCTAGAAACTAATTTCGTCTCTCCAATAAAAGCCTCTACTTTAATCGTACATTGATTATTAATAAAAGAACGATTACCTACAGCTTCTTGTGTTAACTTCACATCTCCATCCTCGGTTAAAACAAAACCTGCAACTTTCAAAGCAGCAACAGCAGCCTCCTTTTCAGTTTTAGTTCCATAAGGAAGTTCTGCACCTGTACCAATTTCTACTCCTACAATTTCATATGAAATTTCTTGAGAGAACACAGAATTAAAGTCACGCACATACTTTGCAGCTTCAATAATACCAGTATTTACATCAAGTACATCAATAACAGTTGCATTATTTGTATAAATAATTTCATCACTCAATTCAACAGGCTTTCCGACCTCTTGAGTTCTCTTTACAATAGATAAATCTGTTTTCGTTAAAGTTTTAGGAGTTGCAATATTTATAAAGCTAGATGTACGATTATCATTCTCAGATTGGAGTAACAGAGCTGTACTATAGCTCTTACCATCTTCAAAATTCTTCGGAGTAGCCCTAACAACAAAGCGACCAGCTTTTTCTGCAGAAGTTACTTTAATGTTTTCTAAAGCAGGTAGAGCTGTTGCTCTACTTAGAACTTCCTGCATAATCATAGAAACAGCTTTAGAATCTTCTTCATTTGCAAGAGCAACAATTTGTTCGGATAAAGCATTCGGAGTTACCAAGAACTCGAAAGAAATATCACTCATCAATTCGTCAAACTTATAAACAGTAGCTTTCCCGTCAGAATATTCCGGCACGTATACTAAACTTTGAATACGATTTAACAAATTCGTAAAATCTATCATTTTAGGAATCTCAACCCCCTCATAACCGGTTCCATCCTTTTTGGGCACGTTGATCGTCAGTACACCATTATTATCAAATACGTATATACTTTGATTTACTCGAATTTCAGGTGTAATCTTTACCTCGTTCAAATAGAGAAGATCATCAACAACGGTTAAATTCACATCCGGATAAGTAACTGCATCACCAATAACTTCTCCATTCAATTCCCATTTTCCATCTACAATTTCAAAATCGAAATCACTTGCATTAACTCCGATTGTACCAACATTCTTCCACTCACCATCACCAACCTTTACTTGTAGTTCTTTTCCATTCATTTGGAAATTAATAGATGGCATTGTTGCATCACTTCCCTTTACATTGCCTAAAAGAGTCCATTCTCCATCACCAATCTTCTTGTACAAATCCCCATTCTCATCAATTTTAAAATCAACAGCAACAGGAGTTCCAACAACTTGACCTAAACTCTCTCCATTTAACGTCAAATTTCCATCTTTATCAATCGCAAAGTCAAAATCCGGAAGCTCTATCTCCGGTATAACTTGTCCTAAATCAGTCGTTGTTTCATCAGACCATGTTGCGATTAATTTTCCTTCCACGATCCTGAATGTCGGAACATCTCCTTTAGGTCCAATCGGTCCTTCCGGTCCCTGTATTCCTTGTTCACCTTGTATTCCCTGTTCACCTTTTTCTCCTTGTTCACCTTTCGTGATATGGTGTTTCGTTCCGTCAGATAATGTCAAATAAATACCACCTGCATTATCAGATTCTACTTTAGTAACAACTGCACCTGCTTTTACTAATTCCTGAATTTGTTCAAGCGTTGCTTTATTAGCATCAATCTGTTCCTGCAAATCTTTTATATCGTCATCGTAATCCTTACAACCGACGAATGTTGGACTTGCAAGACCACAAAGCAAAGCACTTAAAAGTGCCATTTTTGCAAAATTCCGTTTTTTGTTCATACTTAAAAAGAATTATATTGGTAATTAAAAAATATCAAGTCACTTTAAAACGTAACTTTTCTCATTAAAATATCTGCCTTACATAAATGTATATTTTTATAAATATTTGCTTAATATCACATCTTTGCTTTTAACAATTTCAACAATCAATAAACGTTCGTTTAATAATATTTACAACTTATTGATGTATAACATATTATGCTCGTTTAGGACATTTCATCTCATTCGTAGCTATTTGGTCATATCCTCTCACTATCAACTTTATATTATTCGTTGATAAATATATAGCAGGGATTAGGGCTTATTTAGCCCCATAATTCAGTTATTTGTATTATTTTTGCCCTTAACTATTCAAACGACTAGAAATGAAGGTTCACTACGGAGTTGAAAATATAGAGATCAAATGCCCGGTCGTCACGATTGGAAGTTTTGACGGTGTACATTTAGGTCATGCTTGCGTGATACAACATCTAAAAGAAAAAGCGGCCAGTATTGATGGGGAATCCGTCATTATCAGCTTTGAACCCCACCCGAGAGAAGTGCTTTATCCCCGGGAACAAAAAATAGGAATCCTAACGACGCTGGAAGAGAAAATTACCATTTTGGAAAAATATGGCGTTGATCACTTGATTATTTTGAAATTCACGCTTGAATTCGCCCAGCAATCCTATAATGATTTCGTGAAAAAGGTTCTTATTGACAAACTAAAAATTAAAGGGCTTGTCGTGGGTTATGATCATCGATTCGGGAAAGATCGAGCCGGAAATTTCGAGAACTTACAGGAACTAGCGAATGAATACAGTTTTTTCCTTGAAAAAGAAGTCGTTTTTGAAGAGGACGATGTTAATGTCAGCTCCACGAAAATCCGTAACGCTTTGACCGTGGGAGATATCACCACAGTAAATCGCTTCCTCGGCTATCCTTATTCCGTTACGGGAGAAGTCGTTTACGGGCATCATCTAGGCCACAAGATCGGTTTCCCGACAGCAAATATTCAAGTGTCCGAGGAACGGAAATTATTACCAGCCATTGGCGTGTATGCCGTAAAAGTAATTATCGAACAAGAAATTTTCAACGGGATGCTTAATATCGGAATCCGGCCCACGGTCAGCAATGACGGGCAAGTTTCCTGCGAGGTATATATCTTCGATTTTAGCCGGGACCTGTATGGAAAAAACATCACGATAAATTTCATCGATCGCATCCGGGGAGAACGCAAATTCAACGATATTGAAGAATTGAGGACCCAATTACAGAAAGACCAAGAAAAAATTCTCAAGCTATTGAAATCATAGAATGAGGCTGTGAAAAAGAATTTTAACACAGCCTCCCTGTGATCATATAGAGAGTCTTAGTGTTTCTTCACTTCAACCTTACGGGCTTTTTCCGTGTAAATATCCTTTTGATCCACGGACATATCCTTACCCTCTCCAAAGGTTGTCATCCGGTCTGCCGAAATGCCTTTGCCTATCAAGTAGGTTTTCAACGCCTCTGCCCGTTTCAAGGATAACGGTAGGTTCACCCGATCGGTACCCGTGTGATCCGTGTAACCCCGAATGTCAACCTTCACGCCCGGGAACTCCTTTAACGTCTCCACGATACGAGACAGTTCTCCGGCATAACGCGCCGTGTCAATGACCGCCAGATTACGCTTGAAATGGATTGTCGGTAATTCCGGGAATGTTTTCTCCACTGCCTCCACCTTCACCACGTTCTCTATTGTCTTCTCCTCTTGCTTGACAACCGGTTTTTGCTCCTCCTTCACCACCGGACGAGTCTCCTCTTTCACGGGAACTATTACCGGGGCAGCGGAACGAGCAGCCGCGTACATCAGGTTCTCTTTCTTCTTGTTGTTACCGATCTTCCACACCACCCCAACAGAGAGATTCGCCTGCCAGTTATACTTGCTCGTGCAGCAAGTGGCCACACCGTCAAAGTTGTTGTTCGCTATCCAGGCCACACCGGATTTCAGTTGTAAATCGATATGCTTGCCGGCCCGGTAACGCAAGGCCAAATCTCCCCCCAGTCCCAGGTTCACGTCGTTATCCAACGTGGAAGAGGTGTCAAAACGCTTGTCATCCTCTTTCTTGTAGAGCTTCGGCGAGAACTTTTGAAGGTAAACCGCCGGGCTCAACAACACGGTCCAGCGACGTAATTCTTTCTTCCCGAAAAAATTGTTCACGTTAAAATCACCGTGCAGGCCTAACGTGAAATACTTGATCTTGGTATAAATATCGTTATAATAGGCAAAACCGGTCTCTGGTTCCGTGCCATAATAAGATTCCCCGTTCGAATAAATCTTAAACGCTTTCTCCCATTCCTTGGCACTTCCCTTTCCTTGACCCATGTCGACCGTCAAGGACAAACCGAAAGTCGGGGTAAACTGGTAACCGAGTTGTAAACCACCTTGTCCTCCGATGTAGGTTTTATCTGCCGAGAAGGAAACCATGTCCCCGCGGAAGACGGAGATTCCCCCGTTCACGCCAAGGCTCCAGCGGGAAAAATCATTATACGCCTGTTTTTTTTGATCCTGTGCTACCAAAAGGGAAGTAACCATCAGAAAGCAAAAAGAGAATACTATTTTTCTCATACCTGTAAATTTAAAATAATTGATTAGAAAGGGGTGCCTGGAATCAGACACCCCCATTCTCCTGGTTGCAATCAATAATGAACATGAAATTTCATTATTTATTTTTCTTTGTCAAGATACTTTTAGTTTCCACTATTTACCTTTACAGTTACTGTCACAACTTGAGATTCCTGTACTCCCCATGCATTTACCATGGAAGCTTTCAAGGTAACCGTCATCGGTTTCACGATAGCAGCTCCACCCACGTTATTCCATTCTAACTTATTATCGTTCGTGATAGATAATTTGGTCTCGTTCTCTACTTCCACACCATCAACCTCAACTTTCACGATAGCGAATTGAATAGCTTCCAAACCATAAATAGTAGCGTAATCACCCTTAATAGCTCCGGTTGCTTCAATCAAATCATCACCGAAACGATCTTTCATTACCAATCCCTCCGTTAATGCTAAAGATTGTACCGCAGCGGCATTATCCGTCAAAGTTTTAGCTGCGAATGTCCAAGTCAAAGCTTTCACCGGATTCACGAATTTAGCATCGAATGACGTCAATTCTTTTTCAATACCACCAACACCGTAAGTAAGCACCGGAATCATGGATACAATATTGTTTGTTCCGTCAAATTCTTCGCCATTCCAAGTCAATTTGGTAGCGTTCAATATAACCGTAGCCGCTTCAGTCACCTTCTTGAAAGAGAGGGTAACGCCATCAGGAAGAATGTACGAATTATAGGCATCCAACAAATTACCTTCCATCAAATATGGATTAGCACCATCTTTTGAACCGACGATTAACATTTGGTTACCTTCCCAGAATGCCGGTCTCTTCACGAGCAACCCGCTAAGATCTGGCATAGTCAAATCAATCGTTGTAGAGAATTTAATAACCGTACCATTCTGCAACGGAATATCGATAGTCAAATCGTAGGTTTTCCATTCAGCCGTGAGCGGGGCAACGATACGAAGTCCTTTGTATTGAACTGACTCATTAGCTCCGTACCACACGAATTTAACACCATTCGCTTGAGCGGCAAGATTCGTGGCAAATTCATCGTCAACCAATGCCAAGAATTCATCCAATGTAGCACATCCAGCAGCCGTGTAAAGTTTCTTTTGGAAATCCTCAGAAGAAGCAGTAGCCGAGCCGAAGTAGAAATTCACATTTTCATTTGCCCACTCTTTCGTGGCTCCGTTTTGTCCGAAGATCTCGTCATTCGCGTATTTCACCACTATCGGTTCTGCAGTTACGGTAATCGTGTAAGTACCTGAAACAAGCTCTACCTCTCCTAATTTGGCAACAACATTGGCAATACACTTATTCCCAATATAGTTAGTCTTAGCCTCCTTCATTTTCACGGTGTTGTCCTTGTCTTCAACCACGAAACCTGCAGCGTCAGCGGTAGCAATAGTAACTCCAGCGTAATTCTCATACGTGTATGTTACCGTGTAGGTCACACCTGAAAGATCAAAATTCATATTCTCCAAAAGTTCATACCCATCACAAAGTTTGATCTCGCTATTCAAATCAACGATTTCATCACTATTGTAAGCTAGCTCACGGCTTTCGTCTCCTTCAGCGTTATGAAGCTCCAGGTCGGACGTGTAAATGCCCGCATTATAGATACTAATAGCAGTCGTGGTGTAATCAATACCCACTTTGTCGTTTTGGACTTGCAGGAATGCCGTCCAGCCTTTACGCCAGCTAGAATATAATTCATCACTCATTCCTTTCAAGGAGACATTTAAAGAGAAACCATTGTCAAGATTTTTCATTCCATTCTCATTGACAATCAATTCCGGGGCTGTAGCCCGTCCTAAACTTACGGTTTCTTTTAATATGAAAGAAAGATTTTCTTCCGAGATATTAGGTCTGGCGGCAAGCGGAGTCAAGATGAAATCAATATTCATATTACTGGTCAACAAACCAACTTTCTCTCCCGGGGTTGTTTTATCATCAAACAATCTGAACACGGGCACGAAATTCGCTAATCCTCCCACCGAATAGGTCGGGTTAAACACTAGGCTCTGGATATAATCTACTGATTTCGGGAGATAGAATGATTCGTATGCTTCTGTTTCATTATTCCAAACGTTCAATATAAAAGCATCTGTTTCTTCAACCACATAAGCAGAATGAATATCTACAACATTCAACGCTTTCACTCCAGAATCTTTCCATGCTTTGGTTTCATCGTCATAAACAGCCCAGTTGCCGATAGCCGTAAGACCGTTCACATCTGCCTCTCCAATAATATACGGCGATTTTCCTGATACTCCGGGGGTTCCAGGCTCTCCGGGTTGTCCAGGTTCTCCGGGAGTCGGAACAGGAACTTTCCCAACTTTCACTCCGTTCTGGTCTACAAACCAATCTACGCCATCGATAGCCTCGATATGCAACACCGGAGAAACTCCATCGATACCATTGGTCCCATTTGTTCCATTAGTCCCATTTTTGATCGTGACAACATCTCCACTACCCAAGGTAATTTTAATCCCTTCGGCCACAGTTTCGACTTTCTGAACATATTGTCCATCCTTAATTTTCTGCAGAATATCATCAATCTCCTTCTTGTTGGAAGTGATTTGTTCCTGCAAATCTTTTATATCGTCATCGTAATCCTTACAACCGACGAATGTTGGACTTGCAAGACCACAAAGCAAAGCACCCAAAAGTGCCAATTTTGCAAAATTCCGTTTCTTGTTCATACTTTAAATAAATTATATTGGTAATTAAAAAATATCAAGTCACCCCAAAGCGCAACTTTATCACTAAAATTCTATTCCGCAATTTTTGAAACAAACGTTATTTTCTTGTTAATCATACACCTCCTCTTTTAAGGATTATAACAACGCATTAATTGTTCGTTTAATAACGCCTATAATACATTGCTAATCATCATGTTGTAAATATTGATTCGCAGATACACTTCATTTATCGTTCAACGATATATGGCTGGTTATAACGGCATTATCTATCAAATAAAATTTCTTGGATTTATAATATGAATATCATGACTAAAATTAGCCTAAACGAAAATTCTAAAAATCAGTCATTTGTAGAAATGAAGAAATTTAGTTCCAAATATAAAAAAAGACTCATTATCCCAATTAATCCCCCTAAATAATATCGTATATCGTTATTTTGAAAGAAAAGGTAAGGATATGACTCTTAAATAGATCGTAAAAATGCAATAATTATCAGTAACATTTACATCGAAATACGCATATACAACCTGCAAAACAAGTGGTTTGTGTCGTTTCGCGCACATAATAAACAATCTATATACAAAATATGAAATTTTTTTTGATCAATTCTTTCTTGTTTCATAAAAAGTCGTACATTTGCAATCAATATATGAACGATTATTGATATTTTCTTAATAAAAAATATGATGGTTAATTTTAACATTAAAACGTTTCGTTTTATTAATAATCCATTGTACCTTTTTGATCAATTTCAATATAAAAGCCACCATTAATACAGGTGGCTTCATTGTATCAAAACAACATTACGGTTTAAATGTACCCCTCATCATATCAATTAGCAAAAAAGGTGACCAAACGAATCTGGCCACCTTCCACTTATAACTCGAAAGTCTATATAATTACCATATAATTATCACCCGCATTTAGAAGAACCGCAAACCTTACAGATTAAACACCCCTCTTGATAAATAACGGATTTAGAACCGCAATTCTCACAAACCGAACCGGTTGCTTCCGTCCCATCCGGGATAAATTTCCGTAACGCTCTTTCCACACCATTCTTCCAGGTATTGATATTCTCATTATCGAACTCCATAGCAGCAACCAAATCCACGATTTGATTGATCGGCATTCCATAACGCAAGACCCCGGAAATCAATTTTGCATAGTTCCAATACTCTTTATTGAACTTGTATGATAATCCCTCCACCGTCGTCTTGAAACCTCTCTTGTTCGAGAATTGAAAGTCGTAACGGCTATTTCCATCTTCATCCGTGTTCTTTACAATCTTACCGTCGGTCACGGCTTTTGGCAACATGATTCCCTCTTCATCATCAGCGATACCAGTAAAAATCTCGTAAGGACGTCCGTCATACAAACCAATAAAGGCAATCCATTTCTCCTTATTATTTTGGAAACGCACGATTTCCGCATCCAATTCTTTCGGACGCTTGGCAGGCATCGCACCTCCATCCGTCTTTTTATCTTTATTGGAAACCAAAACCCCAGAACGGGAACCGTCACGATAAACCGTACATCCTTTACACCCACTCTTCCAAGCCTCGATATAAAGTTGACCAACCAGCTCTTCCGAAACATCCGCAGGCAAATTCACCGTAACACTGATGGAGTGATCCACCCATTTTTGTACACGTCCCTGCATACGCACTTTAGCAACCCAATCAATATCATTAGATGTTGCTTTATAATAAGGAGACTTCGCCACCATCTCATCAATCTCCTCGTTCGTGTAACGTTTATGAACATCATACCCGTTTTTCTCCATCCAAATAGCAAATTTATGATGGAACACGATAAACTCCTCGTAAGCATCCCCCATTTCATCCGTAAAATCAACATGCACGTTCTTGTCGTTCGGGTTTACCTTTCTTCTTCTCTTGTAAACCGGCAAGAATACAGGTTCAATACCGGAAGTCGTTTGGGTCATCAAACTGGTTGTTCCCGTCGGGGCAATCGTCAGACAAGCAATGTTGCGACGACCGTATTTCACCATCTCCTGATACATCTCCGGAGAAGCTTCTTTTAAACGAGCAATAAACGGATTATTCTTCTCCCTCTCAACATCAAAAATTTTGAAAGCACCACGTTCCTTGGCCAACACGACAGAAGAACCGTATGCGGCAACAGCCAGTTGTTTATGGATATCCACGGAGAAATCAACCGCTTCATCACTACCATAACGCAACCCGAGAGCAGCCAACATATCACCTTCAGCCGTGATACCAACCCCGGTACGACGCCCTTCTCTAGCTTTTGCTTTAATTTTCTCCCACAAACGGATCTCAACACCCTTCACCTCGTTATCTTCCGGATCCGATGCAATTTTCTCAAGAATAGCATCAATTTTCTCCAATTCCAAATCAATAATATCGTCCATCAAGCGTTGAGCGATAGCCACATGTTTCTTGAACAACTCGTAATCAAAATACGCGTCTTTCTCGAAAGGATTTACCACGTAAGAATACAAGTTAATTGCCAGCAAACGACATGAGTCATACGGACACAACGGAATCTCTCCACAAGGATTCGTGGAAACCGTTCTGTAACCCAGATCGGCATAGCAGTCGGGCACACTCTCCCGAATAATCGTATCCCAGAACAAGATTCCGGGTTCGGCAGATTTCCACGCATTATAAACAATCTTATTCCACAATTTTACTGCACTAATCTGCTTCACGTTCTTCGGCTCCTCAGAATATACCGGATATTTTTGAATATAATCACGCTCCTCGATAACCGCTTTCATAAACTCGTCATCAATCTTCACCGAAATATTAGCTCCGGTTACTTTCCCCTCGGTCATTTTCGCATCAATGAAACTTTCCGAATCCGGGTGATTGATAGAAACACTCAACATCAAGGCTCCCCGACGACCATCTTGCGCTACCTCCCGGGTTGAGTTTGAATAACGCTCCATGAAAGGAACAATTCCAGTGGATGTCAAGGCAGAATTCTTAACTGGAGACCCTTTCGGACGAATATGGGATAAATCATGTCCAACCCCACCTCTTCGTTTCATCAACTGCACCTGTTCCTGATCAATCTTCATAACCCCGCCATAGGAATCAGAAGGACCATCATGCCCGATCACGAAACAGTTAGAAAGGGATGCAATTTGATAATCATTACCAATACCCGTCATTGGCCCTCCTTGCGGAACAATATACTTAAAATCACGCAACACCTCAAAAATTTGCTCTTCAGTCATCGGGTTTGCGTAATTTCTCTCGATCCGAGCGATTTCTGAAGCCAAACGATGATGCATGTCATCCGGGTTCAACTCAAAAATATTCCCGTAAGAATCTTTTAAAGCGTATTTGCTTACCCAAACACGGGCAGCTAACTCATCCCCCTTGAAATAATTCAAGGAACTGCTATAAGCCTCCTCCTGCGTGTAGACTTTCTTTTCTTTCACAGTTTCTTTTTGTTTTTCCACTTTCTTCGTAGTTTGTTCCATTAGTGTATTATATAAATAGTATTTTTTGTGACTAATTCAACAAGGACAAAACTAAAGAAAAAAAACTTCTTGGAAAAATATTTTTACTAACAACACACGAAAGTTTTCCAATTCAAACAACTAATGCACTAATAATAAAATAAATAACAATTCATAGAATGTCAAAAAATTTCCCAAATATAAAATCAATACAAACTACAAATATTTTCCAAGAATATTTTGCTTTAATAAAATTTGAATTTTACATGATAAGTACACCACCCCGAAACACCCAATAAGACACACAAATAGCTAGCAATTTTTAGCTATTTATACGTTCTAGTGTTTAATAAAGTTTAATAAAGCTCCTTGATCTCTTCAGAAATATTTACATGCATTCTTTTCTCATCATGAGAAATATCCAAGACATATTCATCGGATACGGGAAGAAGAATTTCTTTGGAAAATATTTTTATCGTGAGAACCACGTTACCTGAATAATTGTCTACCTGCTCCACAACACCCGTCTCTCCCGTCAACTCGTCCAGCACGGAATAGCCAATTAAGTCTGAAAGCTCAAAAGGCAATTTATCCTCTTCTTCCAGCAAATATTTCTCCATTAACAGATCACAACCAACCAGGCGATCCGCTTGCTCCTTCGAGTCTACAAAATCAAATTTGACAATATAAGAAGAATGGTTTCTTTCCGTCAAACCATCTTCAGCAATATAAAAGGGAACCGGTGCTCCTTCTAAAAAAATAAACACCGGTTCATCCATGTATTGTTCAAGAAGATCATTATCCGTATAAACAACAAGAGCTCCCTGTAAGTTATGAGTCTTACCGATCTCTCCTATCTTTACACAATCTTCTCTCTTGACCATAAAATTACTCTGCTGCTGGAGTTTCTGCCGGAGCTTCCGGAGCAGCCTCAGCGGCAGCTTCAGTTGCAGCAGCCTCTACTTCTGCTCTAGCAGCTGCTTCAGCTTCAGCTTTTGCAGCAGCAATTTCAGCTTGTTTTTTAGCCACAATCTCAGCTTTAGCCTCTTTCACTTTAGCCTCAGCCTCCAAACGAGCCTTATAAGCACTTTCTGATTCGTTAGCCAAACGAGCAATTTTAGCCTGAATTTTAGCAATTTTCTCTTTTTTCCAAGCTTCAAATTTCGTGTCAGCAGCAGCCATATCAAATGCACCTTTCTTCACACCTTCCAACAAGTGCTTTTTCATAAGTACTCCCTCGTAAGAAAGAATTCTTTTAGCCGTGTCAGTCGGTTGAGCTCCGGTCATCAACCAGTATAACGCTCTGTCGAAATTCAAATCAATCGTAGCCGGGTTGGTCATCGGGTTGTAAGAACCAATTCTTTCAATGTAACGACCATCACGCGGTGCTCTACTATCTGCTACCACTACATGGTAGAACGGACGTCCTTTACGACCGTGTCTTGCTAATCTAATTTTAGTTGCCATTCTTTTTAATTTTAACTCATTAATTACTTTCCTATTCACGATAGGCGGGTGCAAAGATAGTCAATTAATTGAAAGTTGAAAATTCTTTTAAGGCAAAACATTTTGAAAAACATGTTCTATTTCTTTCAGGTACTTTGGATTAACGACAATCTCCTTATACCTGTTTTTCAATATCGACACGGCCTCCTCAGGCAATTCATTACAATACTGCATCACGAAATTATTCCCTATATCATCCCGAATCTGCTCATGCAAACCCAAATTATTCAACTCATCAATATAAGCATTCACAAATTGCCCCGGTTCAGACATCAAATTAGCTAACTTCTCGCCCAGCAAATTATTCCAATAAGAAACCTCATAAATTTTATAACGATACACATCCCGATAAACATCTATATCATTTTTCGGCAACATTCGATCAAATATATTGAAATCAGCAGGAATATCACTTTTATCCTCCCGGTTCAACAACGAATGATACATGGGATAATAAAAATAAGAGGCAGCCAATGGTACTTTTACCTGTATTCGAAATAATTGCACAAACACCGGATCGCAAGTATTCTTTTTCACGAATGCTGAAATAATACGATCATTAAAACGTACAATAGAATCCATGAGCTGTTTAAAATCACTCGGTGGAAGTACAAACATCTCTTGTGTTGATGGGAACCACTGTTTCTGGTAATAATCAACCATCATTCGGGTTTCCGGGTTACTTCCCTCTAAAAACTCAACAGATTCATAATCACCCTCCAACACGCTCTTTACATCCATCTTCAAGCGAACACTCTTCCCCGGTTGCAAAAAAAGAGGAAAAGCGGCTTTCCCATTCGCCAATCGCACATAACCGGCTTTTACCAAAGGTAAATCAGCCTCAAAAGCTCCCGTACTATCTAAAGCAACAGCTATTGTTGTATCTTGTCCACAAACTTCAAAATATAATTTATTCCCTTTATAATGAAGTAAATTTCCTGAAATCTTTACCCCATTAATAGGATTGCACGCCCACAGGCATGCAATCCATAAACCAATACACCACCTCATCACTTACTTCACTTTAGTAAAATGATACCTGATCATATGCATTTCCATCGGGAACTCCCCTTCTCCCGACCAGGCTGCAAGATCTCTATAAGTATTATATAAGAAATCCGTTGGCTCATAATCAAACACGGTAACCTCCAATGTCTCATTATCCTCCAATAATCTAAAACCAACCTGTACAGATCTCAACTTCTCATTTACACCCGAGAAATTAACATTCGCCTGACTCAAATTCATCATAGAAACAGTCACCTGTGGTGGTCGTCCGATTCCTCCAAATTCATACAAGTACACCAACTGTTCTTTCAAAAAAGTGACATCAGCATCTCTAAAATACTTCGCCATATCTCCGGTCGCATGAACCTTCAACCGAGTTCCCCCATTCACAAACTCCAACATATCCGTCGGTAAATTATTTTCCGGCATATTTGCGATCTCTTCTCCACCATACCACGCATTATTTTTCACATAATCCATTGATGTCAGCTCCTTAAATATCCATTTACCTTCCAAACGATCAGGAGTTGTCATTCCCTTTATATAAATCTCGGTTTGATCCACATCACCCGGTAAAATACGATCATTCCCGTCCGGAACCAATAAAAACAAGGTCGTTTTTCCCTCTTCCCATTTCAAGAACCTGATTTTTATCGTACCATAACTCTTTTTGGCCGGAATAACGAACATTTTATCGGGATTATCCACGAATTCATAATGTACATGTTCTATTGCCGTCGAATGTTCTCCCACGATAAAAGGAACTTTTGTATCCGTACTCGCCGAGAAATATTTTCCCGTATTCGCATCTTTCGCATCCATTCTAATCTCAACCTCCCCGGGTAAAACATAATTCTCTTCCTGGAAAGAACAAATTAACTGTCCTTTAGTAAGCACTTCGATCAAGGTAAAATTATACTCTCCAAGCGCATATCCGTCAATAGGGTATAATTCCAGTTTTATCGTTTTCCCATCCTCAAAATTATTTTTAGGGGTCACGGTAATACTAGCGGTACTCTCTCCCGCGGGAATAACAAACTCATCGGCAGAAAGCTCATATTCCTCTCCCTGTACAGCGGCTCCCCTTACATTAAATTTGACAGACGTATTCGCCGATACCGGCTCTGTAACCCGAATTTCAACTTTTAACGGTTCTTCTGCATCCAGCGTATAGATTAATTCTGAAAAAGCCAGTTGAGGCCCTTTCTCTTCACTGTCATCATCGTGACATGCCACAAAGCACATCGACAACAGCAGGCAGATAATCGATATAATATTCTTCATCATATTTCACTTAAACCTTTAGCTATTACAATCCTTGAATCGCATTATTATACTCCTCTTTCAACAACCGTATTTCTTCTCGTTCTTCCAAAGTCAACGGCCTCGCTTTAGGCAGCTGGTAATCTTGACTTTCCGTCAAAATACGCGGCGGAACATCATCCGGTTTATCACACCCTCCACAAAAAGACAGTAAAACAAACCCTAAACCCATTAATATTATTCTTGTTTTCATATTTACCTCCTTTTCATTACTTGACATAACCTTCATTTTGAATCATTCCCGGGATCAAATCAATATCCCTTGAAGGAATCGGCGCAGTATACATAAATTGCTTCGTCTCGTATTTAAGTCCATCTTTGGCAATCCAAAACTCCGGGCATCCGTTCCGTTTTAAGTCGAACCAGCGATCACCTTCCATGAACAGCTCTTTCCGTCGTTCACAATGTATCGCCCACAATAATGGGGTAAAAGCCCCTCCTTCCGCATTTACCCGAACCAAAGCGAGCTCATCCACGGCAGGTAAATTTCCCATCACATAAGGAGTATAATCCGAAATCCGTTTTGACCTTAGCAAATTCAAATACTCAAGAGCCTCTTTTGTTTGATTCAAATAAGCATAAGACTCCGCCACGATCAAGCACATCTCAGCACTCCTGATACAAGCCAATGGAACCTTCTTTGCCTCTCGCTTATTATTGAACAAAAACGAATACCGAACATCTCGCTCTTTTTCAACAAATAGATCGATAAAACTTTTACTTACAGGCTTCACGACCAAATACCCCTTGGCTCCATTATAATTTTGATCACCGCTTGTATGAGATAACACGTAAGAACGTAAAAGGATATTACCCTTTTGTGCATGTTGGGCCGACAGCATATCAACATACTCTGTCCCCTCCACCAACGGATAAGCCTCCAATATTTCTTTTGCCACGGGAATAGCCTGCTCCCAATTTTGAGACCAAAAATACAGCCTAGCCAAATAAGCTTTTGCCACGTCTACCGTGTAACGAAAAATTTCCGATTTGGAATTATAAGAAATCCCTTTCTTCAAATCTTCTTCTATAAGCGACACGATCTCCAACAAACTTGACCGCTTCGGTCGTGCTTCCATATCAAAACGTGTCACGATGGAAAGGCCCAGTTGTTCTCCAGCCTTTTGCTTGTTATAAGGTTCACAAAAAAGACGCATCAGATTGTAATAGGCAACACCCCTCAACGTATATGCCGTGGCATAACATGCCTTTGCCATCTCCGTATCAGTCTCCTCCATTTCGTGTATCACCAAATTACAATTCTTTATTAGTGCATACAACTTCTCGTATTCAGACTTAAATGAATTCAAGCGGTCACCCACATATTTAGGAATAGCCCCCATTCCAGTGACATTCTTCGTCAAACTATTCTCTACATTATCACTAAAACACTCTAATTCCAATTTTTCCATAGCATTACCCAGTATGGCCTCATCATAACCATCATCGATCTCGCTCAAATGGCTATTTAACAAAGCTGCAAACTCCTCTGCAGTCTTAGGAATAACCTCGCCTTTCGGCTTCACATCCAAGTACTCTTTACAAGACACACATGCAAAAAATACCATTAAAAGCACACTTATATTTTTCAAATTCTTCATAATCTCACAAATTAAAAGCCTAAACTAAGTCCAAATGAACAGGAACGTGCCAAAGGATAAGTTGCCCCGGGAGTTTCCGGATCTAACCCTGAATAATTTGTTATCGTAAACAAGTTTGTTAGGATAAAAGAAAAACTCAAAGAAGAAAGCCCCATTTTACTCACCACATTCGATGGCAACGAATAAGACAACGACATATTCTTCACCCGCAAGAAAGAAACATTTTCCAGCATGGTTGCCCGAGTAATCGTACTGGATGTCGGGTAAATCTGGTCATAATAAAGTCTTTCGCCATAAGTGTCAATAATTCTGGGATACTTCACGCCAGTTCTGTTATCTTCAGTCCAACGATTAGTCACATCTTTCCTCACATTCAGATGATTCACGTACAAATCATTTTCACTCGTAGGAATCCTTTCTCCTGATGACATCCCCGTAACACTTATCGTGTTATAACTCACTGGCGACGTTATCTCGTCCACGACCTTTCCTCCTAACGAATAAGCGCCACCGACACTCAAAGAGAGCGTTTTCCATGAAAAACTAAAATTAAAACCTCCTGTTACCGGAGCCGTTGATGTCCCCTTGTAGTATATATAGTTATTTACATCACTCAAATCTGTCGGCTTCAAAATATCTGCATCCGGGCGTAACTTATATTTATATAACCCGGTCTCCGGATTTATTCCCGTTGATTTACCCGCAAAAATCGAACCTAAAGGATAACCAACAAAATTATTGGCCGAATAAGATATCGGTGACGTGTAACGTTTCAATATATTACTATTCCAAGCAACATTTACCGAGGCATTAAATTTAAAATCCCTATACCTAAAGACAAGCGCTTGTAATGTTGCTTCAATCCCTTTATTCTCAATCTGGGAAGTATTATAACCTTGCCCCCGGAATCCAGTCACGTAAGGGACATCGACACTTGTCACAAGATCCTTACTCAAACGATAATACGCCTCAACCAAACCATTAATCCGGTTATTAAAAAGTCCGAAATCCAAAGCAACTTTCATATCCCGCGTTTTCTCCCAACGTAAATGAGGATTAGGAGCCTTTCTAACTTCACCGATTCGAAGATTTTCCAAGTCGGTTTTCCGATAAGAGGTAGAATAATACATAATCAACTCCGGCTTCTCCGTTTTATTCACGTTTCCAGTATATCCCATTGCCACGCTCAATTTCAAACGACTAAGAACAGGACGAAGTTTTTCCATGAAATGCTCATCCCCCACGTGCCAAGCCAACCCTAAAGACCAAGTCGGATTAAACTGTTCGTCACTACCGAAATTATTTGACCCGTCCGTACGGAAAGAGAGACTGGCAATATACTTATCATACAAACTATAATCCACGGAAGCATAAAACGATGCGAAACGAGTTTCTTCGATAGATTGCCCGGAAAGCCCGTCAATCAAATTCGCCATATCCACCAACTTATTATAATCGACCTGATCATCTGTCTTTTCCGGAGCTGGGGTAGAAGAATTTCCCGTAACAGGATCATAACCGTAACGTTTCTCATAAATACTCTTCGCTTTAGAGCCCCGTATTTCCGCTCCGGCCAATACCTGCAATCGGTGAATCGAATTGAAAATATCCGAATAATTCAGTTGCCCTCTCGCACTATAATTCGTATTATTAGCTGAAGATTGAGTTATTGACCCGTAAGTTCTTCTGCTATTCCAATCATCCAACTCACTAGGTTTATCCTTAAAAGCGGCATAAGTATCAATTCCATTAATATTATCCGATTTATTATTGATAAAACTATACGAGAGCAAACCGGAAAAACGGAACTTTGAAGAAATTATATAATTCAAACTCAACATCAAATTGGCGGCATAATCATCCGCAACACTCGACGTTTCGTTAATTTCCCGCATAATATTATACCCGTTGGCAGGAAGTATGGCCTCTCTTCCTCCATTAATCTGATTCAGATTATAATAAGTATAATCCGGTCTGTACGAGCCGTCTTCATTATATGGCTTCTCATAAGGATTGGCAAAATAAGCATATTGGAAAGGATTCACGTTCAATGAAGATCCATCTGATTTCTGCTGAGAAAAATCAACTCCCAAATCTACCGAAACCCGCTCATGAGGATTCAATTTCACCTTAGTTGACAAGCTGTATCGATCATAAGAAACCTTCTTCAGTATTCCATTATCCTTCGAATAACCAAACGAGACATAGTACGTTGCGACATCCGTTCCTCCGGACAAAGACAAGTAGTGATTCATTGAAAAAGCCGTCCGGAACAACTCGTCAAACCAATTCGTCGTGGTTTTAGACAAATCTGCAATATACGCATCTTGCTCCGCCGCACTCATCGGTTCAAATCCCTCGTCAGTCCATACCTTACCGTCCTTCCCCAACTTATTGGCCCGTAACATACCGACAATACCGACCACTGGATAATACGATCCGTTCGTAAACCCATCTGCCGAGAATTCATCCCACAACTCCTGCTCCCAAGCCAATTTTTGTTTTGAATTCATCAAATCACCATCCCTTTGCGGTTTCATTACCATCGAAAAATTAGCCGAATAATTCACCGCCATTTTCCCGACTTTACCTCTTTTCGTTGTAATAACGATAACTCCACCCGCAGCTCTTGATCCGTAGATTGCAGCAGCAGAAGCATCTTTCAATATGGTAATATTCTCAATATCATTCGGATTTATCCCGGCGATACCGTTAGCAAAAATATCATTAAAATCACCCGCTTTAATTCGTCCTTTTTCAATACTCGGTATATTACGTTGCAAAGGTACCCCATCAATAACCCACAAAGGTTCTGCATCCCCGGTAAGCGTATTTGTCCCCCGAATCCGAATCTTGGCCGATTCACCCGGACGACCGGATTTAGCCACGATACTCACACCAGCCACCTGTCCCTGCAATAATTGATCGATCGATGTGGGGACTTTATTTTCAAACACCTCTCTGCCTACCACGGCCACGGAACCCGTGGTTCTTTTTTGAGTCGTCTGCGTGTATCCCGTGGAAACGATAACCTCATCCAACTGTCCCACGGCCATCTTCAACACCACATTCACTTGAGTATCCGTACCACCTAGCTTAACTTCTTGAGTCTCCATCCCGATAAAAGAGAACTGTAAAACCTGATACCCATCCGGCATATCCAATACAAAATTCCCGGCAGCATCCGTTGAGACCCCCATCGTCGTTCCTTTAATCATTACCGTGACACCGGGTAACGGCGCCCCCTCCTCGTCTTTCACATTTCCTCTAATCACCTTAAACTTCTGTCCGGATGATTCTTGTGGAGCCCTCTCCAATAAAATAATCCGGTCTTGAATTCGATAACGCAACCCCGTTCCCTCCAACACTTCCTTCATCACGCTATCCAAAGAAACTTCCTTGACATCAACCGTTATTCCCCCAAGATCCTTCACGAATTTCTCGTTGTATACAAAATTATACCCGGATTGTTTTTTAATCTCTTCCAGCACTTTAACCAGTTTCTCGTTTGTCACCTTCATGGTTATCTTTTCCGGTGAATGCCCTGCCCAGAGCGTGCCCGATGCGAATAACAGTAGCATCAAAAATGCACAACACTTGTTGAATTTCCTGAAAAAAAACTTTTCTACCATCATTTTTACCTATATTTGTGTGTTATGTCTATATAACATTTTGCGTTAAAGAGATTAGGAAAGACCAATTAGCCTAATCTCTTTTCTTGTGTACATAGACGATTTTGCGTTCTACTTTAAATGACACGGAAGTTGAGGATTCAATAACGGCAAGCAAAGACTCTAACGACACATCGCTTGACACATCTCCCGTATAATACTCTTCCTCAAATACTTGTTCTCGAATAACGGTTACATCATAATACCGGGACACCCGCTTCAAAATTTCCGTCAACGAAGCATTCCTAAAACTGAAATTACCATTCTTCCAAGCAATATAATGCTCCGGATCACATTTCGAAATTTGAATCTTAGCCTGTACATCATGCATATTCACCTCTGCCATATATCCCGGGGTAATGATCCGGGATTCCCCTTTCCCTGCTGATACTTCCACAAGACCTTCAACCAAAACGACAAAACTCTTCCCCTCATCCTCGTACGTGTTCACGTCAAAAGTTGTCCCCAAAACCCTCACATCCATTTTATCTGTACTCACGATAAAAGGACGTGTACTATCTTTTGCAACCTCGAAGTAGCCTTCCCCACGCAAACTGACCTCCCTTTTATCTTGACCAAAAGACACCGGATATTTTATTTTTGAATCCGCATTCAACCACACTTTTGTTCCATCCGAAAGAACCAAATGGTAGAATGTTCCTTTCGGAATGATCAACTGGTTAAATTCCAACTCTTTCTTATGCAAAGAATCAGGTCGAACATATTCCAAACGGTTCCCCTCATAAAGCTTTGTTCCCTTATCCAATTTTACCTCCTCTTGCCCCACATTCGAAATATCCACCATTTCTCCGGTTGACAACACAAGGCAAACATTATTTTGTCGTCCCTGCTCTGCCAGTACAACACGCTCCTCTCCTAAAGTTCCCAACCATAACCACAACCCACTTGTTATCAACAAACAAATACTTGCCGCAACAGCCACACCCATCCTTATATTTCTCTTTCTCTGTTGTTGCCGTTTCTTGAAACTCTCCCATTTCAAATCAACATCCACCTTGTCATACCGTTTTTCTAACTCTTCCGTGGAAATTCTTTGCAGGTCTAAAAAGACACGTTCCCTCTTCCCAGATTCATTCCTCCATGAATCCAACCGCTTTTTCTCCGAATCATTCAACCCGGCAATTCGTTCCTTACAGATTAATTTAGCTATAAATAAATACTGACTTATCTCTTTCATCTAACTCTCGTTTCCCCAATAACGATCGAGACAAAAAACAGTATAGGTGAAATTTTTTATTTTTTAGAAAAAAACTACGACAACATGGCAACCATTAAAAACAAATGACCCAAAGACTTATTTAATTCTCTATAAGCAACTGATTTATGAAATTTCACCGTTGTTTCACTTATCCCCATCTCCTCCGCAATCTCCTTATTCTTCTTACCCTCTAAATGCAACTTTATCACCGCCTGCACTTGAGGTGTTAATGATTGGATAGCTTTATGAATTAAAAAACGACTCTCTTCATCTATGATTGCCTGCATTAAATAATCACTAGTTTCCAGCTCTCTTGAAAACTCATTTGAATAACGTTCTTTAATTTTTTCATGACGAATATAATCTAAACACTTGTTTCGAAGAGTTCGATAAATAAAAGCCTGCAATGACACCTCAGAATCAAACATCTTCAAATGCCGAGACCAAACAATAATGAAAGTTTCCTGTACTATATCTTCCCGCACATACGCATCATCAATAAAACGAGAAGTAAAGGCAAAAAATTTAGAGAAATATTCTTTAAAAAAGTGCTTAAAGACAAGCACTTCCCCATTCAAAAATCGAATATACTCACCTTGTTCCTTTGTCATTAAACGATCCTTTTTTGATCTTTTACATTTTCAAGGAAGATGTTAAAGTCTTATGGATGCAAAAAAATTAAGTACCTGATAATTAGGTTAGGCTAAAAAGTGTTATCTTTGAATTACCAATAATTTCTTATTGAAAATAATTGTCAAAAAAGGATCGTTTAATCATTATCAATCAATCTCATCCATATCGACATTATCCAGCCTCTGCCCTAAAAGATTTTCAACAAAATAATACCGGATAAGATTCACATAATATGGAGAACCCAAGCCGTGATCTGCCCCGGGAATAAGCATCAAATCAAAGCGTTTATTTGCCTGCATCAATGCATTAGCCAACCGGATCGTATGAGCCATGTGCACGTTAATATCCATATCTCCCGTTATCAAAAGCAACTTACCTTTCAAATTTTTAGCTAATTCAATCGTTGTAGGGATCTTGGATCCAAACGAATACACCACGCTATCCCGCTTTTCCACCTTCTTCTCATGCATTTTCACGCCATGATAAGTTTCACCCCACCATTTCGTATATATATTATTATCATGATTACCGGATGCGGCAACCGCAACCTTATAGAAATCCGGATACGTCAGAATAGAAGCCGCAGCCATAAAACCACCCCCGGAATGTCCGTAAATACCCACCCGGTCCAAATCAATAAAAGAATATCGATTAGCCAACTGTTCGATCACGAACTTACAATCCGCCAAAGCATAATCCCTCAAATTCCCATACCCAAAACAATGGTAATTCCGTCCCCGGGTAAAACAACTGCCCCGAAAACCGACATTAATCACGATAAAACCTAACTGAGCCAAAGACTCGTTTCCATTATCATCCAACGTGAAAGACTGTGGAACAAAATTCTCTTGCGGTCCCGGGTACACATTTATGATAATCGGGTACTTCCGTGTCGAGTCCATATCAAAAGGTCGATACATCACACCATAAAGATCCGTAATCCCATCAGCCGCTTTCACTTTTATTCGTTCCGGCTTCCTCCATCCCATCTCGTACAGCAAATGCAAATCGGGACGTTCCAATTCCATAATTTTCCTTCCCTTCGTGTCTCTCAATTCGGCAATCGGCTCCTGATCCACCCGGGAATAATTATCAATCAGATATTTCCCGTTCTTGGCCAGATCAATCGAATGAAACCCGTCTCCGGGAGTCAACAACGTCAAATCGGAACCATCAAAATTCACTTTATAGAAAAGACGATACTCCGGATTTATTCCCTTCTCCCGGCCATACCCCTCAAACACGAAACTACGTCCCAACGTGTCCATCTCCGTGATTCTCCCGGCCATGAAATCACCCGTTGTCACCGGATTCTTTAACTGCCCGTCCTTGTTATAAAGATAATATTGCCCCCAACCCGAACGTTCCGACCACCAAAGAATATCCTCCCCTCCATTCAATATTCGACATTCAAATAATTGTTCTGTAAAATGTGGTTCACAACGTTCGTGAATAATTTCAAAAACCTCCCCCGTGCGAGTATCTACCCGACAAAGATCCATTTCATCACACGTCCGGCTCTTGCGGGTAAAATAAATATATTCCGGGTATTTATTAAAATCAAAAAGTATCACTTTTACCTCCTGATCCGGATATTTCGCGATATCAACCACTTGATGCGATCTTTTTTCTGCATTAAACAGATGTAAATCATACGTGTAGACATATTTTTCTCCCGGCATCGGGAATTTATAGGTTCTCAATGTCGGACGAGGTTCCGCCAAATGATCGATCAAATATCCCTCACCCACGTTCCGGCGATCCTGCCGCAAAGAATAGAACACCTTAGAATCCCCGGACCAAGTAATTGATGCTCCTTCCTTCTTGTCCGTATCCTTATCTCGTTGAAAAGAATAAGAATAATAACGTTCTCCATCCGTCGTCAACTGGTAAGAAGTCGTGTCTCCTTTTTCCTGCATATACACGTTATGCTTGTAAGCATACACCATATAATTACTATCTGGGGACCAACGCTGCCAATAAGGAACCAGACTAAAGCGATTCTCTTTTCTTTCCCGTGAATATTCTTTCAAGACATCACGTTTCACATCGTATTCAAAATCTTTCCCGTACTTGGAAAACATCAATCGATAAGGATTATCCTCCTCGAAACGGAACCCTCCCAATTTAAAATTTCGGACATCTTCAGTTTTACCTGTCAATTCCGCTAATCTTGCAGCAAGTCGTTCCGTTGAAAATAATTTTTGCTTTTTCCCCTTCTTAGCATCTACCAAATAATACACCGTCCCGTCACCCGTCGTGTAATAATACCAGAAAAAATCAGAATTTCCGATCCACGAGGGATAAACCGATAAACTGTGGACATAATCAGAAAGATTACTCTCGGAAAACTTGACACAAGCCTCAAAATTTGCCTTTTGTGCAAATACACTACTCCCCATCAAGAAGAGTAGTATGCATACAATACTTCTCATCATGTTTATTACATTTTGCGTTCTACATAAGCACGATTACACGGTAAAGACCAATAAACCATGAAACCGCTTGCCTCAAAAGTAACTCTTTTTTTCAACAAATTCCTGCCTATGCCTTAAAATAAAATAAGGATGTAACTTACCACACCCTTATTTATCAAATTCCGATACTGCTAATGATTCAAACATCACCACAACTTGTAGCTCGCCACTGACAATTAAATCCTCTCAAACTCCGGCAACACCATATCCAACCATTTACTTATTCGGGTATCCGTCTTTTCCGGTTCAAAATCCTCATCCAAAGGTAACCCCACAAACAAGTCATCAATCACGGCAGTGGAATCCTCGTACACATACCCATCCGTCGAAGTTTTCCCCACAAGTGTTCCGCCAAGTTCTGTTACTAACTCCGCCATGTACCCCATTCCATCCACGAAATTCTTCGGGTAGGTCACGTGATCCCCCAAACCGACAAGAGCCACAAACCGATCTTTCAAAGAAATTTTACGCATACTCGGGAAGAACTTGGCCCAACGATCCCTCTGCTCCCTTTCCCATGTACTACGTCCCAAAGAAGAGCATACCAGTATCAGATTTTTATAATCTAACAACTTGCCAACCTGAATATCATTCACGCAAAACATATCCACCTTATCCGCCCCGATCTTCTTCTTCAGCATCTTGGCAACCCGGTGAACACTTCCTCCTGCGGGAGAATAAAAAATCCCCAACCACTTCATCTCGCTAGTCCGCTCATCCAGTAAATAGTTCCCTTCCAAGTCGGCAGTTAAACGTAAAGTAACGTGAGTTCGATATAAGGATTAAAATTATTTATTTGAATATTAGGAACATAG
>ERZ825137.1792-NODE-1792-length-26521-cov-6.455301_pt1 | contig 26521 bp, 21 predicted proteins | sample MGYA00519873_ERZ825137 | MGnify/ENA primary metagenome ERZ825137 (study PRJEB31778, sample SAMEA3449190) | human gut metagenome | biome: human gut; feature: human-associated habitat; material: faeces | place: United Kingdom | collected 2010/2012 ...
GGTTGCCATCATGCGCAACCATACCGCCTGCCATCTGCTGCAGGCTGCCCTGCGCCAGGTGCTGGGCACCCACGTGCAGCAGGCGGGCTCCATGGTGGACGAACACCGCTGCCGGTTCGACTTTACCCATTTCTCGGCCATGACCCCCGAGGAAATCGCCCGGACAGAGGAAAAAGTCAACCAGCTGATTTTGGGCGCATATGATGTAACCGTCACCGAAATGCCCATTGCCGAAGCAAAAAAACTCGGCGCCATGGCGCTGTTCGGGGAGAAATACGGCGAAACCGTCCGGGTCTGCAACGTTTCCGGCAAATCGGTGGAGCTGTGCGGCGGTACCCATATTTCCAACACCGCCCGCATCGGGCTGTTTAAAATCATTTCCGAATCTTCTGTCGCCGCCGGCGTCCGCCGGATCGAAGCGGCCACCGGCGCTAATGTGCTGGAGTTGATTCGTCAGGACGAGGCGCTGCTGGCCCGTACCTGCGAGAGCCTGAAGGCCGGCAGCCCGTCGGAGCTGCCTCAGAAGGCGGAGGCCATCACCGCGCAGCTGAAGGAAAAAGAAAAGGAAATTGAAACGCTGCAGCATAAAATTGCCGATATGCGCATTGAAGGACTGTTCGAAAACGCCATGGAGGTCAAAGGCTGCAAGGTAATTTTTGCCGGATTTACCGGCACCTCTCCGGATGCGGTCAAAGCCATGTGCGATCAGGTCCGCGCCAACGCGCCGAAAATGGTCGCGGTATTTGCCTCGATCCTGGGTGAAAAAGCCACCGTGTTTGCCGCCTGCGGCGACGAAGCGGTGAAAAAAGGCGCCCATGCAGGCAACCTGATCCGTCAGCTCACCGCCAAGCTGGGCGGCAAGGGCGGCGGCCGGCCCGAGCAGGCGCAGGGCGGCGTTGCTGATATCTTTAAAATTGACGAGGCACTGGCCGAAATTCCTACTATGCTGGAAAAGATGATTCAGGACTAAACAAAGGAGGTTTTTGGGATGGATTGCCTGTTTTGTAAAATCGCAGCGGGCGAGATCCCCTCGAACAAGCTGTTTGAGGACGATCAGCTGCTTGCGTTTTACGACATTGACCCGCAGGCCCCGGTGCATTTTCTGGTTATCCCGAAAAAGCACATTCAGTCTGCGGCGGCCCTCACCGAAGAGGATGGCGCACTGCTGGGCCATGTGTTTGCGGTGATCGCCCGCCTGTGCAAGGAGCTGGGCTGCGATAATGGCTATCGTGTAGTGAGCAATGTGGGCGAGGACGGCGGCCAGAGCGTGAAGCATCTGCATTTTCATGTTCTGGCAAAACGCAGCCTTGCCTGGCCTCCGGGCTGATGTCGGAGCGCCCTGTCTGCGTTCCAAAGCAAACTGCGGCTAACGCTTTAGCAGCTTGCATCGTGAAAAAAGGAGGAGATAAATCTATGTCTACCTACCATTTGGAAGTGGCCGGCCTGAGCCGTGAATTGCCAATCTGCCAGATCAGCGATCAGCTTTCCATTGCTGCCTTCATCATGCTGGGCGATCCCGAACTGTGCGTTGCCAGCGCAAAAGCGCTGCTGGAGAAGTGCCCGGAGTTTGATGTTTTGCTGACGGCTGAAACCAAGGGCATCCCTCTGGCGCATGAAATGGCTCGCCAGAGCGGCAAACGCTATGTGGTTGCCCGTAAAGGTGAAAAACTTTACATGCCGAAACCTGTCGTTGTAACGGACAAATCTATTACCACGGCCGGCGAACAGAAGCTGGTGGTGGATCAGGCGGAACTGGATGCCATGAACGGCAAGCGGGTGCTGATTGACGGCGGCGATGTTTTTCGCGATTTTTTGCGGCGCAGCCCAGAAAGCCGGGTCCACATCAAGGACATCATTGAGGAAAAGACCGGCGTTCGGTGCCCCATCGGGCCTTACACCCCACCCAAAGCCGACCAGCCCCAGGCTGTTGCCAATGTGGAAGAACTGCTGGCCAGAATGCAGGCGCAGGGCGTGGATGTGATCATTGAAGAAAAGAAGTGAGGGTTTGCCCTTTGTGCGCTGCTCCTTCTTTTTGCAATACAGCAAGAACCCATGCACAGCGGCAGTACGCCCTGTGAAATGAAGCAAGCTATTTTAAATTGTTTTGGAGGTTTTGTCATGAAAGCAAGAATGCCCCAGGGCTTCGGCCGCCCCGATGTGAACGCGCTGATGCGTCAGGCCCAGAAAATGCAGGAAGAAGTCAAGGCCAAGCAGGCCGAGCTGGAAGCCACGGAATACCAGGGCAGTTCCGGCAGCGGCATGGTGGAAGTGACCATGACCGGCAAGCATGAGATTACCGCGCTGCACATCAAGCCCGAGGCCGTGGACCCGGACGATGTGGAGATGCTGGAAGACCTGATTGCTGCCGCCATCAACGACGCCGTGCGCGCTGTGGACGAAGCCGCTGACACCGAGATGGGCAAGCTGACCAACGGCATGAACATTCCCGGCCTTTAATGGCGGTGACGGAACATGAGCAACAATGCGGAACCTCTGGAGCGGCTGATTGAACAGTTCAGCAAGTTTCCCGGCGTGGGGCGAAAGGGTGCCACCCGCATGGCCTACCAGGTGCTGAGTATGCAGCCCGAACAGGCCATGGAGCTTTCCAAAGCCATTCAGGATGCGCACACCCGCCTGCACCGCTGCCGTGTGTGCATGAATTACACCGAGCAGGATGTGTGCAAGATCTGTTCTTCTCCCAAGCGTGACCATTCCATGATCTGCGTCGTGGAAAGCCCGCGGGATATCGTCTCGTTTGAGCGCACCCGGGAATACAACGGCCTGTACCATGCTGCACGGCCTTATCTCCCCCATGGACGGTGTAACGGCCGATCAGCTCTGTGTGAAGGAGCTTTTGGCCCGTTTGACCGACGGCACCGTAAAAGAGGTCATCATGGCCACCAACCCCACCGTGGAAGGTGAAGCCACCGCCATGTACCTGGCGAAGCTGATCAAGCCCCTGGGCGTGCGGGTCTCCCGCCTGGCCTATGGCCTGCCGGTCGGTTCCAGCCTGGAATACGCCGATGAAACCACCCTGTTCCGGGCGTTCACCGGCCGTGACGAACTGTAAGCGCCGGTTTCTTTATAAGCAAACAGCCAGCCGATGGATTCGGCTGGCTGTTTCACATTGTATCCCGTTGTATCCAAATGGTTATGCATTCTGTTCGCAGCATTCCCGCACAAAATCAATCACGCACTGGTTGCTGGTGATCACCGGCACCTTGAGCACCGCAGAAAGTTCCTGCCGAATTTCCGCCGAGCGCACGTTGGTGCAGGAGAAAAAGCACAGGTCGGTCTCCCTGGGCAGGTCCCAGGCGGTGTGCCGGGCAAACGCCAGAATCTTCTCCGGGGTCAGTGCGGCAATGTCGTTGTCGCTCACCAACCCCATCCCCCGGATAAATGCCACGGAAACCCCGAATTCCTCCATGGTTTTCTTAAAGAAGGCATTCACATCTTCCGTGTATGGGGTCAAGATGGACAGGGTTTTCGGCTGATAGCGCTCAATCTGCCGCAGAACCGCACCGAAAGCCGTAATGGCCGGGCAGCCCAGCGCATCCTGCATCGTTTTTTCAATGGCCAACATTCCTTCTCTTCCGTTGGCCGCCGACGCCGATGTGCAGCCAAACACCGCGCACTGAAAGTTTGTAATGCCTTTCAGATAATGCAGCGCGCGGGGCAGTTCTTCCTGCACCATTTTCCGCTCGGCCTCTTCGCTCACCTCGTCCAGCCACATCCGCTTCACATGCACCACGCTGCCGGTGCACCTGCAAGAGCGCTGCTGCCGAACCACGTGCCGTTTTTTCTGTTGTCTTTATCATGCATGTGCATTTGTGCCCTGCATGGCGGCGGAAGCAGCCCTGAACATTGACTTTTCTGTGCATTTATTGTATGATAACAAAAGTTTCAGAACCTCGTTTGTTCTGATTTTCGGCCGCTGTGGCGGAACTGGCAGACGCAAGGGACTTAAAATCCCTCGGTGGAAACATCGTACCGGTTCGATCCCGGTCGGCGGCACTGGCTGAGCCTTACCGGATTTTCCGGTAAGGCTCTTCTTTTTTGTGGGGTTCCCCTTTGCATAACCGCTGCAGCCACGGCCAACACTGATTGGAAAGCGGTGGGCGGGGCCGGCTCGCATTTGTTATGCCTAACCGCCATTTCTGTGGTCACCGAACGCCAAAAATCGCCCGATTCGTCCATTTTTGGTGCAAAATTGCAGGGTTTGTACCAGTTTTTGCGGTTTGCCCTTGACGCAAAGAAATTGTTGGAATATAATAAGCACCGTTAATCCTAGAGTTTTTATAGGATATGAAAATAACAAAGGTGCCCGGCACACCGCCGCCTGCCTGCTTTGCGCTGCAAACGGATGGCTGCACCGGACGCCGAACCAAGCTGCGGGTTTGCCTGCGGCTTTTTGAAATACAAACGCTCACCTTATTATAAAGCGAGCAGGAGGCAGTTTTTATGGCAGAGCAAGTTTTGAACGTAACCGGTCTGGCCGCACGCGTGGAAGACAAACAGCTGTTGCACGGCGTGGATCTTACCATCAACAAGGGCGAAACCCATGTGCTGATGGGCCCCAACGGCGCAGGCAAATCCACCTTGGGCTATGTTTTGATGGGTGCCCCCAAATATACCGTGACCGGTGGCCAGATCCTGTTCAAGGGCGAGGATATCACCCATGAATCCACCGATAAGCGCGCCAAGGCCGGCATGTTCCTTTCTTTCCAGGAGCCGCTGGAAGTTCCCGGCTTGACGCTGGAAGGCTTTATCCGCAGCGCATTGCAGCAGAAGGTCGGCCATGTGCGTTACTATGACTTCAAGAAAGAGCTGGCCCGCTGCATGGACATTTTGCAGATGGATGCTTCTTACGCAGAGCGCAGCCTGAACGTTGGTTTTTCCGGCGGCGAAAAGAAAAAGGCCGAGATTTTGCAGCTGATGATGCTCAAGCCCTCCCTCGCCATTCTGGACGAGACGGACTCCGGCCTGGACGTTGACGCCGTGCGCCTGGTTTCCAAAGGCGTGGAAGAATACCAGAAAGACCACAACGGCGCTTTGCTGATCATCACCCACAGCACCCGCATTCTGGATGCGCTGTCTGTTGATTACACCCACGTGCTGGTCAACGGCAAGATTGCTGCAAACGGCGATGGCAGCCTGGTGGAAGAGATCAATGTGAACGGCTACGAGCGCTTTGAAAAGATGGCGGAGGCCTGAGAATTATATGGCAGAAGTAAACGAAGCAAAACGCGAAAAATCTCAGGTTGAGGACATTAACCGCAGCCTGTATGATTTCCGCTATGAGGAAAAAGACGCCTACAAGGTAGACGCTGGCCTGACCCCCGCCATTGTAGAGCAGATTTCCCGCGAGAAGAACGACCCCGACTGGATGTTGGAGCTGCGCTTGAAATCGCTGGAGATCTATAATAAGACCGGTATCCCGGAGTGGGGCCCGCCGATTGATGAGCTGAACATGGATGATATCATCACCTATGTGCGCCCCAACACCAAAATGAGCGCCAAGTGGAGCGAAGTGCCCACCGACATCAAGGATACCTTTGAAAAGCTGGGTATCCCCCAGGCCGAGCGCGACAGCCTGGCCGGTGTCGGCGCACAGTATGACTCCGAGCTGGTATATCACAACGTGAAAAAAGAGGTTGCGGAGCAGGGTGTTATTTACACCGACCTGGAAAGTGCCATGCACGGCCCTTATGCCGAGATGATCCGCACCCATTTCATGCACCTGGTTCCCCCCACGGATCACAAGTTTGCCGCCCTGCACGGCGCGGTATGGTCTGGCGGTTCTTTTGTGTATGTTCCGCCGCATGTGCATGTGGAGATTCCCCTGCAGTCCTATTTCCGCCTGAACGCCCCCGGCGCTGGCCAGTTTGAGCACACGCTGATTATTGTGGACGAGGGTGCTTCGCTGCATTTCATCGAGGGCTGCTCTGCCCCCAAGTACAATGTGGCCAACCTGCACGCCGGCTGCGTGGAGCTGTTTGTGGGCAAGAACGCCAAGCTGCGGTATTCCACCATTGAGAACTGGTCCAAGAACATGTACAACCTGAACACCAAGCGCGCCATTGTGGAAGAGGGCGGCGTGATGGAATGGGTTTCCGGTTCTTTTGGCTCCCACACCTCTTACCTGTACCCCATGACCATCCTGAAGGGCAAGGGCTCCCGCATGGAGTTCACCGGCATAACCTTCGCCGGTCATGGCCAGAACCTGGATACCGGCGCCAAGGTTGTTCACACCGGCGCGGATACTTCCAGCTATATCAACACCAAGTCCATCTCCAAGGACGGCGGTATCAGCACCTTCCGCAGCGCGGTGGTCATTAACAAGGATGCCAAGAACAGCAAGGCTGCGGTTTCCTGCCAGTCTTTGATGCTGGACACCATCTCCCGTTCGGACACGATCCCCGCAATGGACGTGCGCACCCCCGATGCTGACGTGGGCCACGAAGCCCGCATTGGCCGCATCAGTGATGATGCCGTGTTCTACCTGATGAGCCGCGGCATCCCCGAAGAGGAAGCCCGCGCCATGATCGTGAGCGGCTTTGCGGATAATGTTTCCAAGGAGCTGCCGCTGGAATACGCAATGGAAATGAACAACCTGATCCGCCTTGAGATGAAGGGCAGCATTGGGTGAGCAAAGGAGTTGGGAGTATGGCAAATGAAACAATGACCGTCAACCGGCTTCCCGCTCTGACGTGGAACTGGCTGAAAATGAATGCAGCCCGGCTGGAAGCAAACGCCCCCGCCGTGGGTGCCGCCCCCAGCTTTGTGCAGACCGCACAGCTGGCCCGCAGCAGCGCCGCACAGGACTGGGCCATGGAGACCGGCATGGGCACCGACGTTGACCGTTTTCTGGCCAACAGCCCAGCAGAGTACCTGACCCTGGGCGAAAACGAAGTGATGGATGCCCCCGCGGTTATCACCTATACCTACCAGCCCGGCACCCCCGCCGGGGACCGGCTGTACCTGGAAGCCAAGGCTGGCAGCACCATGCAGGTGGCTGTGATCCTGCGCAATGAGACCGCTGGCGAGGGCCTGGCCGCTTTGCAGATCAAGATCAAGGCCGAGGCTGGCGCTGTGGTCAAGCTTTCGATGGTGCAGGTACTGGATAATGGCTTTACCTGCCTGAGTGATATCGGCACCACCTGCGCAAACGGCGCAAGCTTTGAGCTGACCAAGCTGGAACTGGGTTCCGGCAAGCTGTATGCCGGTGCTGCCGCCGATCTGATCGGCAAAGGCAGCAACTTTACCGCCAGGATCGGCTACCTGGGCCAGGGCGAACAGCGCCTGGACATGAACTATGTAGCCCGCCACCGCGGCAAAAAGACCACCTGCGAGATGGATTCCACCGGCGTACTGGCCGGTAAGGCATTCAAGCTGTTCCGCGGCAGCATTGACCTGCTGCCCGGCGGTTCCGGCGCCAAGGGCCAGGAGCAGGAGAACGTTCTGTTGCTGGGCGACGGCGTGGTCAACCAGACCATTCCGCTGATTTTGTGCGGCGAAGAGGATGTGGAAGGCAACCACGGCGCAACCATCGGCCGCCTGGACGAAAAGATGCTGTTCTACCTCGCCAGCCGCGGCATTCCTGAAGAGGCTGCCCGCAGCCTGCTGGCCCGCGCCCGCATTGAGGCCGTAGTTGACCTGCTGCCGGAGGCACTGGCGGAAGAAGCACACAAATTCATGGAGGCGCACACCGATGAGCTTTGATTTTGTGGATTATAAAAAGGACTTTCCCCTGCTGATGCAGCAGGACGTCGCCTATCTGGACAGCGCCGCCACCGCGCAGCGCCCGGCCAGCGTTTTGCAGGCAGAGAAAGAATTTTATGAGCAGGCCAACGCCAACCCCCTGCGCGGCCTGTATGAACTGGGCGTGGAGGCGACTGACCGTTACGAGGCCGCCCGCGAGCGGGTACGCAAGTTTCTGAACGCCCGCAGCGATGCCGAAATCATCTTTACCCGCAACACCACCGAAAGCATCAATCTGGTTGCTTACAGCTATGCGCTGAACAACATCCATGCCGGGGATGAGATCGTCATCACCATCATGGAGCACCACAGCAACATGCTGCCGTGGCAGATGGTTGCCCGCCAGACCGGTGCCAAGCTGGTTTACCTGGAATGTGAAAAAGACGGCAGCCTGCCGGATGAAAAGCTGGAAGCCGTCATCGGCCCCAAGGTAAAGCTGGCCGCCATTGGCCATGTTTCCAACGTGCTGGGCTGCGTAAACCCGGTAGAGAAAGTGATCGAGCTGGTACACCGCAACGGCGGTGTTGTGCTGGTAGATGCCGCCCAGAGTGCCCCCCACATGAAAGTGGATGTGCAGGCACTGGATGCTGATTTTGTTGCATTCTCCGGCCACAAGCTGATGGCTCCCATGGGTATTGGCGTTTTGTATGGCAAGGAGAAGCTGCTGGATGCCATGCCGCCGTTTTTGACCGGCGGCGAGATGATCGATTCCGTTACCCGCGATGGCGCTGTGTATGCCGAGCTGCCCCACAAATTTGAGGCCGGCACCGTGAATGCAGGCGGCGCGGTTGCGCTGGCTGCGGCCATTGATTACCTGGAATCCGTTGGGCTGGAAAATGTCCACGACCAGGAGCAGGCCCTGACCCGCTATGCCTATGAGGGCATGAAGAAGATCCCCGGTGTGAATATTCTGGGCAGCGATGACCCGGACAAGCACTGCGGCATTCTGAGCTTTACGGTGGACGGTGTGCACCCGCACGACATTGCCACCATTCTGGACAGCTGCCATGTGGACGTGCGTGCCGGGCACCACTGTGCACAGCCGCTGTTGGCTTATCTGGGTGTGCGTTCCTGCGCACGCGCCAGCCTTGCATTTTATAACACCACCGCTGACATTGACCGCTTTCTGGCGGCGCTGGGCGGCGTAAGAAAGGAAATGGGTTATGCCGAGTAGTACGTTTTATAATGAGGTGCTGACCGACCACAACCTCTACCCCGCCCATAAAAAGCCGCTGCCCGGCGCCAACATGACGCTGGAGGGTGTGAACCCCAGCTGCGGCGATGACATTATTTTGCAGCTGAAAGTAGAAAACGGCAAGATTGAGGACGGCAGCTTTGTTGGTGACGGCTGCGCGATCTCCCAGGCTTCGGCAGATATCATGCTGGACATGATCATTGGCCGCAGCGTGGATGAAGCCAAAGACCTGGCCGAGACCTTTTTGAAGATGATTAAGGGCGAAGCTACCGATGCCGACATTGAAAAGTTGGAAGAAGCCGGTGCGCTGCAGGATATCTCCCACATGCCGGCCCGCGTAAAGTGCGCAGTGCTGGGCTGGCACACCATGGAAAAGCTGCTGGATCACAAGGACGAGCAGTGATTCCTGGCGGAGGGCTGATTCTTTCACGTTGGCCCTGAAAGTGATTTTATAAAATAAAGCCAGGCGTGTTTTGCAAAGTCGATTGCTTTGCAGGGCACGCCTGGTTTATTTTTTTGCTCTTTTATTTGTTTTATTGCGGTTGGATAAACGCATCTGCGAACGCTTTATCCACGGCGGGAAAAGAGAGCCGGGAGCGTTTTGTACCAGATGTTTGCGATGCCGTTCAGGATGGCACACACCGGGGCGCTGGCGCACAGGGCCACCACCGCGGGGATGATAAAGCACAGCCAAGTAATAACGGCGGGCAACCCGTGGGAAGCACAGACTTCGTAACAGCCAAGTTGAACCAGAAGCGCGTACAGCGGCATGTGCAGGATGTAGATGGGCAGGGTTCGCTGGCCCAGGCTGGCAAGCGGCTTGATGAGCCCCAGAATGGGGGTGATGGCCAGCACGGTGCCAAAGCCCAGCAGGTAGAACACTGCGCGATCCTGCATCAGGTAGCCGCCCACCGCATAGGCGTCGGACTGGAAGATGCGGGCTCCCTCATACACCGGGGTTTCGGCGGTGACGATGCGCTGGACGGTTACGGTATAAAACACCACGATGGCCGCCGCCAGCGGGCCCCAGGCATACCAGCGCTTTTGCCAGCTGCGGAACGGCTCTGCAAACAGCACACCGAACGCAAAGAACGGGAAAAAGGAAAACACACGGCCCAGATCAAACGGCCAGTTGACACAGCCGCCCAACAGGCCTATGGCAATGGCCGCGGCCATCCCTACGGTGCTGGCCAGCAGGCCGCGCCGCTGGATGGCGCGCAGCAAAGGCACGGTGAGCATCCAGAACATGAGGGCGTACAGATACCACATGTGCCGCCATGGCAGCAGTACATTTTGCAGCCAGCCGCCCTGATCCACAATGTTATCTTTCAGGGCAGCCGCACGGAACGCCGTGATGCCCGCCTGGCTGATAAGGTAGAGCCATAGCTGCTGCGTGACCAGCTTGCGCAGGCTGAACTTAGCCACCAGGCCGCTGGCTGTGCAAAAAATTGCCATATGGAACAGGTAAATGCAGGTAAACAGCGCGTTGATGCCCGGCGCGGTACCACGGTGATACTCGATAAAATGGCCAATGACAACGCACAGGATGCCAAAGCCTTTCATAGCATCCACATAGGGTTGGCGCTGGGCGGCAGTTTTCTTGTTTGGCAAAGGTCGGCTCCTTTCTTGAAACGGCGCTGGCGTGGCTTATGGGTTCCAGTATTCATACACCAGCTGGCCAAGGGTCTGCATGGCCTGGGTGGGTTCTTCGGGGAAGTCTACATTTTCATCTCCCTGGTCTGTCATGCAAACAATCCAGTAGGGATGCTTGGCATACACAATGGCAACATCGTGATATGCGTAATCCCAGCTGCCATACTTTTTGGCGGCAGGCACGCCATCCGGCACATACAAAATATCATGGTCGGCGGCCAGCATACAGGTTTTCAGGTAGGCTGCGGCGGCGCTGCCTGAATCCAGATAATCATACACCGCGGACACAATGTTGGCAAACTCGCCAGTGGAAGCCATACCGATAATGCCGGTTTGCGGGGTAAGGTCGCAGGTTGCGGCATAGGCAAAGCCGTAATCCGCCAGGAACTGCTGGAAGCCGCTGGATTCATTGGCTGGCCAGTGGGTGGTCAACAGGGTGACGGCGTTGTTATCGCTGTGGGCGATCATAGCACGCATGGCGGCTTTGGCCGGGATGGTCTCGGCATCGTTATAGGCTTGCAGCGCCGTATCAGACAAACGGCCGCGGAACTGGTTGGGCAGTTCATCTTCCAGGTCCAGTGTTCCGGCATCGGCCTGGCCGCACAGCCAGAACGCATAGGGCAGCTTGAGCAGGCTGGCGGGGTAATACAGGGCATCCGTGTTATAAGTATAGCTTTCCCCCGTTGCCGGATTTTGCAGGTAAAGCGAAAAGCTGCCCGGCTGCGCGGCGCAGAATTCATCCAGCAGCTCGTTCAAGTCTCCGCTGGGGGCTGTTTCCCGCGTGGCGGCAAGGGCGGATTCCAGCTTTTGGGCTGTGGACCAGTACTCCAGCTCTTCCGCCGCAGTAGCATAAACGCTGCCATTGGGCACCCATTGCACGGCCATGGCGGTTTCGGCTGTGGCCTGTTCATTCAAATCCACCGTTGCGCCGCAGCCCGCCAGAAAAAGCGCGGCCAGTGCCGGGGCGATGCACGGTACATACCAATGTTTTCTTTTCCCCATAGGATTGCTGTTATGTTTCCTTTCCCGATTGACCGCGGGCATGGGATTCTCCTTAATGCCACGGCCAAAATTCCGGTACTATTGTAACACATGTTCGGCAAATTGTGGCAAAAAATCCGAAATTTCTTCATTTCCGGATGGTTGGCTTTTTCGAAATTCCTGTGCTGCGTTCTGAAAGCATTCGGTTCGTCTCCCCTGTCACGCTGCTATGCTGCCGCACGGGCGTATCTATTCTTTCCGTTTTCCTTTTCACCGGACCAATCCCAATGAAACAAAAATCCCGCTGTATGCGGCTTTTCAGGCTGCACACAGCGGGATTTGATTTTAACTCATTAGGGAGCAGCTTCCCAAAGACTTACCAGAGGTTCACGACCTCATTGTACAGGCCCTCATAGCTCTTGGCGGAGTTGGACCAGCTGAAATCACATTCCATGGCGCGCTTGACCAGCACGGGCCAGCCTTCCTTGTTCCAGTAGCCTTCCTTGGCACGCCAGCAGGCTTCGTACAGCTCGTGGGCGTTGTAATTGGCAAAGGTAAAGCCATTGCCATAGCCATCGCCGGAGTCGTGGATGGAGTCGCGCAGGCCGCCGGTCTCACGCACAACGGGGATGGTGCCATAACGGCAGGATACCATCTGGGCCAGGCCGCAGGGTTCGGAGCGGGACGGCATCAGGAAGATATCGGCACCGGCATAAATGCGCTGGGCCAGCTTGGCGTTAAAGCCAATGTACACGCCAACGCGGCCGGGGTTGCGGGCGCACAGCTCGTTGAAGAAGTTCTCGTACTGGGCTTCGCCGGAGCCGAGGATCACCAGCTCAATGCCCTGCTGCAGCAGGCCTTCGGCAATGCTGCGCACCAGGTCAACGCCCTTGTGACCGACCAGACGGGTGACCATGGCCATGACCGGGCTGCCATCCTTGTTCAGGCCGAACTCGTCCTGCAAAGCTGCTTTGCAGACGGGCTTGCCCTGCTGCACCGTGTTGGCATCATAGTTCTGCGGGATATCCGGGTCGGTGGCGGGGTTGAAAACATCCACGTCAATACCGTTCAGGATACCGCACAGCTTATACTGCTTCTGGCGCAGCAGGCCATCCAGACCATGGCTGAACCACGGGTCCAGGATCTCCTGTGCATAGGTAGGGCTGACGGTGGTGACCTTATCAGCAGTCTCGATTGCGCCCTTCATAAAGTTGGCGCAGCCATCATACTCCACAATGTGGGCATCGCGTGCGCCAATGCCGCAGGTATCCTCCAGGATATCCATGCCATACTTGCCCTGGTAGGCAATGTTATGGATGGTGAATACCGTCTTGATGTGGTTGAACTTATCCAAGTGGCGGTAGTACAGGTTGAGGTAAACCGGGGTAAGGGCGGTCTGCCAGTCGTTGCAGTTGATGATATCCGGCTCAAAGTCGGTATAGAACAGGGTTTCCAGAATGGCGCGGGAGAAGAAAGCAAAACGCTCGCCGTCATCATAGAAGCCATACAGGCCGCTGCGCTTAAAGTAATATTCGTTGTCGATAAAGTAGAACGTCACGCCGTCATGCTCGGCCTTGAACAGGCCGCAGTACTGGCTGCGCCAGCCCACGGGCACGCTGAAATTGGTAACATAGGTCAGCGTATCCTTGAACTTGAGATCGCCGTACAGGGGCATGATAACGCGGCAGTCAATGCCGTCACGAACCAGAGCCTTGGGCAATGCACCGGCAACATCGGCCAGACCACCGGATTTTGCATACGGTGCAGCCTCGCTGGCTGCATAGAGAATTTTCATGGGTACCTCCTTGCAGAGCCGCTGGAGCGGCTGTTTGCAACGCCTGCCGGGCAGGCTGTTATGATAAAATAAGGAAAGAGCGGAGAAGCGTGTTCACTCCCCCGCCCTTTCCTGCAAACTACCCGCCGGGGAGAGTTGGCGGGAAAGTTCAGGGCGTAATCAGGTTACACCGTGTGCCTTTTGGCAACAAACACCGGGAAAGAATCCGTGCCGATCAGCTTTTTATCTGCCGTGATGTGGACATTCTTGTCGGTAACCACATACTCAACGGAGCTGTTCTCCTCCACAACGGTATCCTGCATCAGCACACAGTTGCGCACAACAGCACCCTTCTTGATCTGGCAGCCACGGAACAGCACGCTGTTTTCAACGGTGCCTTCCACCACACAGCCGTCAGCCAGCAGGCTGTTCTTGACCTTGCTGCCTTCCAGGTAACGGGTGGGGTTGTCGTCACGAATCTTGGTGTAGATGGGGTTGCCTTCGTTAAAGAGCTTATCGACATTGCCAGCCTGCAGCAGGCGCATGTTCTCGTCAAAGTAGCTCTTCATATCGCTGATGCGGGCCAAATAGCCGTCAAACTCATAAGCCTGAACATTCAGCAGGCTCAGGTTGCGAGCCAGGATATCGCGCTCAAAATAGACCAGACCGCGCACAGATGCATCGCGGACAAGCTGGATCAGGCTTTCGCGCTCGATGATGTACAGGTTCATGGACAGATTCTGGACGCCGGGACGATAATCGTTGGAAAGCAGCTCAGCCACACGGCCATTATCAATGCGGATGGTGTAGTTATCGGTGCGGGCGCCATCGGGGATTTCGCCGCGGTTGTATACCATGGTAACGTCTGCGCCGGACTTGACATGAGCTTCGATCAGCTTGTTAAAGTCGAAGTTCATGGCAATGTTGCTGTCAGACAGGATCACATAGCGCTCTTTCTGGTCCCTCAGCCAGTTCAGAACGCTGGCCAGTGCATCCACACGGCCGCTGTACAGCTTGATGCTGCGCTCTGCAAAAGGCGGAACAATGTTCAGGCCTCCGCGCTTGCGGGTCAGGTCCCATTCACGGCCTGCGCCCAGGTGGTCCATCAGGGAATGATAGTTTTTACGGACGATGACCGAAACATTATCCACACCGGCGTTTGCCATGTTGGACAGAACAAAGTCGATCATGCGGTAACGCCCTGCGAACGGGATGGAGGCCATTGTGCGCTCCGCTACCAGTTCGGGGACAAGGTTATCATAAGAGTTTGCAAAAATGACGCCCAGTGCGTTTGCGTTGCTGCTTACCATTGTTCCTCACCATCCTTTACATCATTGGAAATCATTGCCTTGGGGCCAACCGTTGCGCCCTTGCCGATCTTGACACCGGAGCCAACCGTTGCAACATCGCCGGGTTCGGTAATATTCAGGCCGCTTTCCGGCATTTTGCCCACGGTAGCACCCTCTTCGATGGTGACATTTTCGGCCACGATGCAGTGTTCGACCTTTGCGCCAGCCTTGATGACAGTGCCGCCCATAACAACGGCTGCTTCAACAGTGGCGCCCTTTTCGACCACAACGCCGGGGAACAGGATGGAGTTTTTAACGGTGCCGTCAACCTGGCAACCTTCGGTGATCATCGAGTTCACGATGTCAGCGTCCGTACCAATGCGCTGGCAGGGGCGGCCGGAGTTGCGGGAGTAGATCTTCCAGTTTTCATCAAACAGGTTGATGCCGGAATGGGTCGGATCCAGAACCTCCATGTTGGCCTGCCACAGGCTGGAGATGGTTCCAACATCCTTCCAATAGCCGCTGAAACGGTAAGCGTACATGCGGCGGTTATCACGCAACAGTGCGGGAATGACATTCTTGCCGAAGTCGTTCTCACTGTTGGGATCGTTTTCGTCCTCGGTGAGGTACTTTTTCAGGATATCCCAGTTGAAGATATAAATGCCCATGGAAGCCAGGTTGCTCTTGGGGTTCTTCGGCTTTTCCTGGAATTCGCTGATGCGGTCATTCTCGTCCGTAACCATCAGACCAAAGCGCGGGGCTTCGCTCCAAGGCACTTCCATAACGGCAACCGAGAACTCGGCGTTCTTCTCTTTGTGGAAGCGCAGGAAATCAGCGTAATCCTGCTTGCAGATCTGGTCGCCGGACAGGATGATGACGTACTGCGGGTCATAACGGTCAATGAAGGAAATGTTCTGGTAAATTGCGTTGGCAGTGCCCTTGTACCAGTCAGAGCCGGTGGCCTGCTGGTAGGGCGGCAGCACATGGACGCCGCCATGCAGGCGGTCAAGGTCCCACGGCTGGCCGTTGCCGATGTATTCATTCAGGACCAGCGGCTGATACTGGGTCAGGATGCCAACGGTGTCAATATCAGAGTTGACACAGTTGGACAGCGGAAAGTCGATGATACGGTACTTACCGCCGAACGGAACCGCCGGCTTAGCCAGCTTCTGGGTCAGCGCGTAGAGGCGCGAACCCTGGCCGCCAGCCAGGATCATTGCGATCATTTCTTTTGCCATAATTGTTCTCCCCTTAAACTTGTTTATCTCCACGGGCCGCACCGGCTGCGGGTTGCCGCCGGTACCGCCCTTGCACACCAGACGTTTACGATTCCGTTACCGGTGTTTTGGGCTTGGTTGTTTTTGCCGCTCTGGGCTTTTTAGCAGCCGGTTTTGTTGCCACGGATTTGGCTGTGCGCTTTTTGGGGGCGGCAGTTTTGGTGGCCGCAGGCTTGGCTGCCTTTTCGGGTTTGGCTGCTTCGGCAGTTTCTGCCTTGGCGGGCTTTCCTGCCTTTTTGCGGGCAGCGGGAACGCTGAAATAGATGGTGGACAGCGGCGGCAGGGTTACCTCAATATGCTGGTCAAAGCCGTGCATCGGGCCCTTGACGCTCTTTACGCTGCCATTTTTGACACCGGTACCGCCATACTTGACGTCATCCGAGTTGATCAGCTCTTTGTATGTACCGGGGTTGGGCACGCCCATCGAGTAGCTTTCGCGCAGGACGGGGTTAAAGTTGCAGACAACCAGGAGCATCTTGCCCTTGGCGTCCCGGCGCAGGAACGCGATCACGCTCTGTTTGTTATCATCCGGCACGATCCACTGGAACCCTTCCCAGCTGTAATCGACCTGCCAGAGAGAGGCGGTCTCACGGTAGAAGTGGTTCAGATCCTTGACGTAGGTTTGCAGTTCATGGTGCTTATCATAGCCAAGAAGCATCCAATCCAGCTGCTTTTTCTCGTCCCATTCAATGAACTGGCCGAATTCCTGGCCCATGAACAGCAGTTTTTTGCCCGGATGGGCCATCATATAGCCATAGAAGGTGCGCAGGTTGGCGAACTTTGCTTCGTAATCACCGGGCATCTTATTGATCAGGCTGCACTTGCCGTGCACAACTTCATCGTGGCTGATGGGCAGGACAAAGTTTTCACTGAACGCATAGAAGAAGCTGAACGTAACTTTGTTATGGTTGCCGGCACGGAACAGCGGGTCAGTCTTCATGTAGCTGAGCATATCGTTCATCCAGCCCATGTTCCATTTGAAGTTGAAGCCAAGGCCGCCATCGGCTGCCGGTTTGGTAACCAGCGGCCATGCGGTGGATTCTTCGGCAATCATCATTTTATGCGGGTGGCGGCCCAGGATAGCCGTATTGCACTTTTGCAGGAACGTAATGGCTTCCAGGTTTTCCTTGCCGCCCTTTACGTTTTGTTCCCACTCGCCATCGCGGCGGTTGTAATCGAGATACAGCATGCTGGCCACTGCGTCCACACGCAGGCCGTCCACATGGTACTGCTCAATCCAGAACAGCGCACTGGATACCAGGAAGCTTTCCACTTCCGGCATACCAAAGTTGAACACCATGGTGCCCCACTCTTTATGCTCACCGCGGCGGGGGTTGGGGTCCTCATAGCAGGGGGCGCCGTCGAACATGTACAGGCCGTAGCCATCCTTCGGGAAGTGGGCCGGGACCCAGTCCAGAATGACGCCGATGCCTGCCTGGTGGAGCTTGTCCACAAACTCCATAAAGTCGTGCGGGGTACCGTAACGGCTGGTGGGGGCAAAGTAACCGCTGACCTGATAGCCCCAGCTGCCGTCAAACGGATATTCCGTAATGGGCAGCAGCTCCACATGGGTATAGCCCATATCTTTAATATAAGGCACAAGCTGATCCGCCAGTTCGGAATAATTATAGGGGACACCGTCCTCCTTCATTTTCCAGCTGCCGGCATGCAGCTCGTAGATACTCATCGGGCCGTTGATCACATCATTTTTCTTCTGCGCATCTTCCCACGCGGCATCGTGCCAGTCAAAGCCGGAAATATCAAAAACTTTGCTGCCGTTGGACGGGCGGGTTTCGGCATGGAACGCATACGGGTCAGCCTTGTACACCAGCTCATCCGCCGGGGTGGTAATGCAGTATTTATAAACATCATAGATTTTGATGCCGGGAATGAACAACTCCCAAATGCCGTCTGACACCTTTTCCATCGGATGGCTGGTGGGCACCCAGCTGTTGAAATCGCCCACAACGGAAACTGCTTTGGCGTGCGGTGCCCACACGCGGAACACCGCGCCGGGCTGGCCATCCTGCTCTTCCAGGTGGCTGCCAAAGTAGCGGTAGACTTCAAAGTTATTGCCCTGATGGAACAGGTAAACTGGCAAATCGGAAGGCTTCGCCGCTGACTGTGTTTGTTTCACCTTGTAATCTCCCCTTTTGGCATGCACCGCGCCGGTTTACCACCGACCGTGCCGCCCCTTTGATCATGTTCCCAGGGCAATACCGCATAATTCTAAGTGCCGATACGGCGAGCGAGGTGCGGCAGATGCTAAGCCAAAAGCGCAGATAATACTGGATGTCTTATCGAGCATTTTGGCAACGCAGATGCCGTGCCGCAGCCGCCGGAGCGGTGCTTAAGCCGTCAGGCGGGAATTGTGCGGTGTTGCCTTAGGTTTCCGGAAACACCTCTGATTGAGGCAGGCTATGCGCCGATGATACAAAGAACAGCACAAATTCCTGTTCCTGCTGCCTGTTCCGGCATAAACTGCACCCAATTTGTTTTTGCTATATTTATATTACCTGTTTTGCAGCGGAATTTCAAGAGATTTCTGTAATAAAGCGCTAAAATTTTCGTAAGTTGCTGGGGCGATTTGTGTAAAATTGACACACATTTGCAGGAATCCTTGTTAAACTAGACAAAAAACGATTTAATACCGCGAAATATCCCGCCGTTTTTTCTATGCAAATAGAACAAAATGCACCGCCTTGCCCCACGGCAAAACGGGGGCTGGCAGTGCATTTGTTGTACTTATGTTGTTGATGCCGCATAAAGGCGCGGGCAGCATCAGCTGCCCAGGATATAGAGCGGATTTTCGCCCGCATAGGTGTTGCGGCGATCCCATGCCGTATGGGTTGCCAGATAGTTGCACCAGGCGGTATAGCCTACCGGCTGCATGTGGATGCCATCGGCTTCGTATTCGTCAATCTGGCTGCCATCGGGCTGATTCAGGGCTTCGGCAATATTGACAAAGTAGCAGCCCTTGCGCAGCGCCATGTTAGCCAGCAGGTTGTTGACCAGCTTGATGCGGTCATTCTGCAAGCCGGGCTTGGAATCCTTGACCCATTCCTGAACGCCGGGGATGGACTGCACATAGATCGGCACGTTCGGCAGGCTTTCGTGGAACATGTCGATCATTTTTTCATAATAGGTGATGAACTTGGTGGCGGTGTCCTCGCTGCCGTTGACCAGGGTGTTGGTGCCGAACAGGATATACAGCGCATCGGGCTGGGTCTCCACCACGGCGTCAAAGGCCGGTTCCTGCACATTGCGGATGTGGTCCTTGACGGTGGTATTATAGACAACGCTTTCCGGGCCGGCACCGCGATAGGCACGCACATGGGCGTTCTGGTAGCCGGTGGCATAACACTCCATGCCCTCGGTAATGCTGTCACCCAAAAAAGTAACGGTGTCAAAGTGGCTGCGCTCCACGGTGCCAAGGGCAGGCAGGGCGGCCATGCGGGAATCGGTGTTCAGGTACTCCAGATCTATGGTCTGTTCCACCGGGGTGGCTGTATCCCACGCGGCGTTATCCACGGCGGGAAGCAGGCGCTGGGGGTTACCCGGCGTTTGAGCGGTGGGTTCGGGCTGCTCCGGGGTTGCCGTGGCAGCAGTTTCCGCTGTGGGCATGGTAGGCTCCGCCTGGGGGGTGTTCGCCTGCTGATTGTGGCGGGACATCCAGAAAAAGCCTGCCGCTGCACACAGTATGATCAGCACCACCATCAGGGCAACTACCGCGTTGCGGCGGCGGCGCTGTTTTTCTATCTTTTGGCGGTAGTGGTAATAATCAGCCATAGGGTTTATTTTCTCCTTTTATCAGCAGCCCCGGCGCGCCGGAGGGCAAAAGCAACAGATATAGATATTATACCCCGCTGCACACATTGGCGCAATAGCCCGCCGGGAAAAGGCGCTAATTTTTACACTTGCTGTTTTTTCTTGCTTGACGCTTTGTTGGGCGGCCCGTATAATAGAATTAGAAAATAGTATCCGCGGCCTGGGGGTTGGCCCCGCCGCGGCACGGCGGCCACGAGCGCGCCAAAAAAATGCCGGATTGTTCCGGCTGATTACGCAGCTTTTTGCCTGCGTTACAGGAGGACTTTTTATGGAATGGATGATCGCATCGGACTCTTCTTGTGAGATCCGTACCCTGCCGGACACTGCACCGGGGGTTCAGTTTGCATTGGTTCCATTCAAGATTCGCGTTGGCGAGCGCGAGTTTGTGGACTTGCCCACCCTGAACACCAAAGCCATGCTGCAGGCCATGACGGATTATAACGGCGCCAGCGCCACCGCCTGCCCCAGCCCGGAAGAATGGGCCGAGCTGTTTTTGATGGCGGACAAAAGCATTGCGCTGACCATCAGCCATAATCTTTCGGGCAGCTACAACGCCGCGCTGGCCGCGCGGGAGATGGTGCTGGAAGAACACCCCGAAAAGCAGATTTTTGTGTTGGATACCCTGAGCTGTTCCGGCGCGCTGGCCGGTGCAGCAGAGCTGGCCAACAAGCTGATCCGGATAGGAACCAACTTTGATACCATCTGCATTGAGCTGGCCAACTGGGCACAGAAAGGGCACATTATGTTTGCCCTGGCCAGCTTTGATAACCTTGCCAAAGCCGGGCGGGTCAGCCGCGTGGTGGGCTTTATTGCCGGGCGGCTGAACATGCGCGTTTTGGGCCGCCGCACCGAAGATGGCACAATCGACTTTTTCTTTAAGACGCGCGGCGAAGCGCGGGTGCTTGCCAAGATTTTGGAACAGATGGACGAGGACGGTTACGATGGTGTGCGCCCGGTGCTGATCAGCGAGTGCAACAACCAGAACGCCGCCAACCTGTTGGAACACGGCATCCACGCCAAATGGCCGGATGCGCGGGTGGATATTGTGCCCTGCAGCGGTCTGTGCAGCTTTTACGCACAGGACCAGGGCGTGATCATCACCTATTAAATTTTGAGCTGAATGACCTGCAAACGGGGTTGCTATCCTGTTTGCAGGATTTTTTATATTTATTCCATCCGAAAACGATCCATACAGAATGCCCATATAAAAATAAAAAGCACATGCTCTCCTGACTGGCCGGATTTTCCCGGCTGACATGGGGCATATGCTTTTATTTTATCTAATTTGAATTTTGCTGAATTTTGTTTTCGCCCTGATTTTACAGCCAGAACTGCACCAGACGGCTGACATTCTGGTACAGCGCGGGATTCTGGCCCAGAAGGCCCGGTTCCGCAGCAAAGTAGACACAGAAGCTGTAACAGATCCCCACGGCAACAGCTGCCAGCATCGTCCCCTGCAGCATGTGCTGCACGGTATGCAGGATGCTGCCCGATGCGGCGGCCTGCACACGCGGGGCAAGGGCGCTTTCGGCCCACAGCCAGACCAATGCGGCGGCGAACAGCAGCGGGGTTAAATAGTCGCTGAGATAGCGGTAGAGCACACCGGCCATCTGGCAGTCCAACGCGGCCAGAATAACAGCCAGCAGCACGGGCAGCAGCACCATGGCGCGCAGGTCTTTCTGCCTTGCCATACGGCGGCGCAGCAAAGGCAGGGCCGCAAAGGCCCACAGCAGCGGCAGGCTGACCAGGGCACCGCCGTAAAATACTTCGGTAATGGTCATACCCATAAAGTTTGTCTGCATTTTGGTACCCGCCAGGTAGGGGAACACCGCCTGCACCACCGGCAGGGACAGGAAATAGGTGAACAACGCCGGGGCCAGCCGCCCAATGCGGAAGCCGCGGTGGGTCATATCGTTGCTGGTCAGGTTGTAATTGGCGCCAAAATCAAACGGCGAGCCGAACCGCGCGGCATTGTAGGCCATCAGCCCCAGGGCTACCAGAATAACCGGCAGAACAAAGGCGATGGCTTCGGTTATTCCCTGCTTGCTGCGCAAGCGTTTTTGCCGGATATACTGCGGCCAGAAGATCGGCAGGCAGAGCACGGCAAACAGCTCCATCTGGGGGCGGCATCCCGCCACCAGCGCCATGCACAGGCTGCCAAGCGCCATGTGCAGCATGATTTTGCCATGGTGCTGCACCGGGGTGTTGGCGGCGCACAGCCACTGCCACAGGGCCAGCAGCACAAATGCCGCGCCGCACAGGATGGCGTATTCATACACCGAGGGGCGCAGCAGCAGGTAGTACACCTGGCTACCGCCCGCAATGCCCGCCGCAGCCAGCAGGCAGGCCGCCGCTGAGGCGGACGGGAACCAGCGCTGCGCAGCCTGCCGCACCAAACCAAACACTGCCAAAATCAGCAGCCAGGCCATCACGATCATGGCCAAGCTGGGCGGCAGGTCCGGTACGCCGGTCAGCAGCTCAAACGGCAGCTGGAACAGCAGGCACGGCACAATGCCAAAGTAAACATAGTACCGCCCCTGATAATAAGCAACATCCCACAAAGCATCCGGGGCCGCGCTCTGACGGGCGGCGGTATCGTAAGGGTTCTGCATCTCCGCCATGGCGGCGGGCGGGTCGCGCTGCAGATCCAGGCGGCCATTCAGCAGGCTGTGGGCCAGAGCGCCGTACTGCGCAGCGGAATCATTCTGCCAATCGCTGATATGCTGGGTGAAGGTGATGCGGCTTTCGCCGTCCCAGTTTTCGACATTATAAAACGAGGTCGCCACGCCGGAGTTGCGGGCATCGGCAAAGGGGGCCGCTGCGGCCAGCAGGCAGAGCATGCAGCCCAGCACCAGCACCGCCGGGCGGTATTTGGCGCGGTGGGTCAGGTAGGCTTCGTGCCACGCGGCAGCGCCGGGGCGCAGCCCCCACAAGGCCAGCAGTGCCAGATACACCACTGCCAGCCGCAGCAGCGAGAAATCCATCGGGCGGGGTACATTGGCCAGAACCGCCTGCACGGTATAGTTCAGGTCATAACTGCGGTACTCTCCGCTATAGCCCTCCGCTTGCAGGGTCAGGGTATCCACCGCGCCGGAAAAATCCAGCGTGCGCACCAGGCTGCGTGCCGCTCGCGGGGCCGCCTGCCACTGCCAGCTCTGGCGCGGGGCGGTGCTGGCTTCGTCGGTACCGGACACCCACAGGATAAACAGCGGGTTCTGATCCTGCGGATAGTTGCCGTCATACTGGTAGACAACGCCATCCAGCGCAACGTTATACAGCGGCTGATGGATGCCGGTAAAGGTAAGGGTACTGTGCGCATCGTTCAAAGCAATCGGCTCTCCATCCGCCGGGGCATCCTGCAAATAGGCGCGCAGGTCAACGGGCTGGTAGCCGTGGGTTGCAAAATAGGGTGCGTTGCCCACGAATACTTCCAGGCCGATGGCGGCAATCAGCAGCGCAGCAACCGTCCAAAGTGTGCGGTACCGCCGCCCGCTGCGCAGGCGGAGTAACAACACAGTGCCGCAGGCCCACAGTGCCGCCCCATTGATGGCCAGCAGGCGGAACAGATCAAACCCCTGCGCCAGCCCCGGCTGGGCAAACACACATGCTGCGATGATCCACACTGCCAGCACAATGCCCGGCCCGGCCAGTACATCCGCATGGGTTGCCCTGCGGTCGCACAGCCGCCCCGGCAGTGCCCAAACCAGCACCCCCAACAGGATGCTGACACAAATTGCTGCTGCAAACATAAAAAGCCCCCATACCAAAGTGTATGGGGGTATTATACTATGAATTGCGGTTTTTGTCGATATTGGGGGTGCAGGCGTCCTCTTCCTGCGGGTCGGACGGCTTGTTCGCCTGCCCGCTCCGCTTTGCGGTACTGCGCGGGGGAAAGCCCGGTTTCCTTTTTGAACACACGGCTGAAATACAGCGGGTTATCATACCCGACGATCTCGGAAACTTCACCGATGCTGTATTTGGTGCGTTCCAGCAAGCGCTGTGCATTGACGATACGCAGCGACTGGATATACCGTGCGGGCGCTTTCATGCTTATTCCTTTGCTTTTGAGCCGGGATTATTCAATGCCGGTCACGGTATAATCTTTGTCCTCAACGGCTTTTTTCAGCACAGTGTCATCCACCGGCTTATCCAGCGTTACAACAGCGGTACCGGCGGTGTGGCTTACCTCGGCGGCGGAAACACCGTCCAGCGCTTCCAGTGCCTTTTTCACGGTTGCTTCGCAATGGCCGCACATCATGCCTTCAATTTTAATGGTCTTATTCATGGTCGTGTTCTCCTTTTTGCTTGTTTTGTGTGCTTTGCGTTTATGGTCATGTTTGGTGCTGCGAATATCGAACAGGTTCAGCCGCAGTGCGTTGGAAACCACGCAGAAGCTGGACAGGCTCATGGCCGCAGCGCCGTACATCGGGTTCATCTGCCAGTGCAGCAGCGGGATAAAGACACCTGCCGCCAGGGGGATGCCCAACACATTGTAGGCAAAGGCCCAGAACAGGTTTTCGTGGATATTGTGCAGAGTAGCGCGGCTCAGGCGGATGGCGGCGGGCACATCGCTCAGGCGGCTCTTCATCAGCACAACGTCAGCGGCGTCAATCGCAACATCCGTACCGGCGCCAATGGCAATACCGACATCCGCGCGGGTCAGGGCCGGTGCATCGTTGATGCCATCGCCCACCATGGCCACGCGGCCCTTGTTTTTCAGGCTGCGGATCACAGCTTCCTTGCCATCGGGCAGCACACCGGCAATCACTTCGTCCACACCGGCCTGTGCACCAATGGCTTTGGCGGTGCGCTCGTTATCGCCGGTCAGCATCACAACACGGATGCCCATGCCCTGCAGTTCACGCACAGCCTGCGGGCTGTCCTCCTTGATGACGTCCGCCACCGCGATAACGCCCTGCATGGTGCCATCCTTGGCAAAGAACAGCGGGGTCTTGCCCTGGGCGGCCAGTGCTTCGGCGCTGGATGCCATCTTTTGCGGCACCGCCACGCCAAGGGTCTGCATCAGCTTGGCGTTGCCGCCGTACAGGGTACTGCCGTTCAGCACAGCCGTCAGGCCGTTGCCGGGCAGAGCCTGGAAATCTGCCACCTCGGCGGGGAGCAGGTTATCCTCCTGTGCCTTTTGCAGCACAGCGCGGGCCAGTGGGTGTTCACTCTTCTGCTCTAAGGCAGCGGCAAGGCTCATCAGTACCTGCTCCGTCACACCGTCTGCGGGCAGGATATCCGTCACGCGCGGCTCGCCGCTGGTGATGGTGCCAGTTTTATCCAGGGCAACGATCTCGGTTTTACCGGTCTGCTCCAGCGAAACCGCGGTTTTGAAGAGAATGCCGTTTTTAGCGCCCACACCATTGCCAACCATAATGGCAACCGGCGTTGCCAGGCCCAGCGCGCAGGGGCAGCTGATGACCAGCACTGAAATACCGCGGGCCAGCGCATAGCCAACGGTCTGCCCTGCCAGCAGCCAGACAATGGTGGTGATGACCGCCAGGGTGATGACGGTCGGCACAAACACACCGGAGACGCGGTCTGCAATTTTGGCAATGGGTGCCTTGGTGGCTGCGGCATCGCTGACCATCTGGATGATCTGAGCCAGCGTGGTATCCTGACCCACGCGGGTGGCACGGCAGCGCAAAAAGCCGGATTGGTTCAGGGTTGCGGCGCTCACGCTGTCTCCTTCGGCCTTATCCGCCGGGATGCTCTCACCGGTCAGGGCCGATTCGTTCACCGCGCTGCTGCCTTCCAGCACCACGCCGTCAACGGGGATATTCTCGCCGGGACGCACCACAAACACATCGCCCTGCTGCACCTGTTCGATGGGAACGGTAACTTCCGCCCCATTGCGCAGCAGCGTTGCGGTTTTGGGGGCCAGGTTCATCAGGCCTTTCAGGGCATCGGTGGTCTTGCCCTTGGAGCGGGCTTCCAACGTTTTGCCCACCGTGATCAGGGTCAGGATGGTTGCGGCGGATTCAAAATAAAACTCCTCCATATAGCCCATCACGGCCATGGCATCCCCCTGCACCTGGGCCACCGTCATGGCAAACAGAGCGTAAGTGCTGTAGCCAAAGGCCGCGGTAGCACCAAGGGATACCAGGGTATCCATATTGGGGGCACGGTTCCACAGCGCCTTAAAGCCGCTGATAAAGAACTTTTGGTTGATGACCATGATGATAATGGTGAGCAGCATCTGTAAAATACCCATTGCCACATGGTTGCCCTGCATAAAGCCCGGCAGCGGCCAGTTCCATAGCATGTGCCCCATGGAGAAGTACATCAGCACCACCCAGAAGATCAGCGAGGCAATCAGGCGGCGTTTGAGGCGCGGGGTCTCGGTATCTTTTAAGGCATCTGCTGACGGCGCGGCGGACTGGGCGGCAGCGTTTTTAGGGCTTGCGCCATAGCCTGCGGCTTCCACTGCGGCCACAATATCTGCCGGAGCGGCGGTGCCCTCCACACCCATTGAGTTGGTCAGCAGGCTGACCGAGCAGGATGTTACGCCCGGCACTTTGCTGACGGCTTTTTCCACCCGGGCACTGCACGCGGCGCAGCTCATCCCGGTTACGTTATATTGTTCCACTTCTTTCCTCCTGTTCCCTCTCTTTTGCGGTGGTGATTCTATAATTCCTGTGTGATGATTGGTGAGTGGTTTCGCTTTGGTGTTTGAACACAGGTTGTTGATGTTTGAGTTGTTTCTATGGCAATACCGCATAATTCTAAGTGCCGATACGGCGAGCGAGGTGCGGCAGAT
>ERZ825137.1799-NODE-1799-length-26422-cov-9.648424_pt1 | contig 26422 bp, 27 predicted proteins | sample MGYA00519873_ERZ825137 | MGnify/ENA primary metagenome ERZ825137 (study PRJEB31778, sample SAMEA3449190) | human gut metagenome | biome: human gut; feature: human-associated habitat; material: faeces | place: United Kingdom | collected 2010/2012 ...
CTGTTCGAACGTATTGTCAATGCTTCGCGCAACCGTATTCAGAAGGCTGCCGAAGGAGGATTCGTTATGGCCAACGGCAAGCCGGTGAAAAGTAGCTATAAAGTAAAGCCGCTGGATGTTATCACGGTGATGATGGACCGTCCGCGTTACGAAAATGAAATTATCCCGGAAGATATTCCCCTTACTATCGTTTATGAAGATCCCTATTTGATGGTGGTGAATAAGCCTGCCGGACTGGTAGTGCATCCGGGACATGGAAATTATCATGGCACTTTGGTCAATGCGCTTGCCTGGCATATGAAAGATAATCCCGATTATGATGCGAATGATCCGCACGTGGGACTTGTTCATCGGATCGACAAAGATACTTCGGGGTTGTTGGTGATTGCCAAGACACCGGACGCCAAAACAAATCTGGGAAACCAATTCTTTAATAAAACTACCAAACGTAAATATCGCGCCCTGGTATGGGGGATTGTGGAGCAGGATGAGGGAACAATCATCGGGAATATAGCCCGTAACCCGAAAGACCGAATGCAGATGGCAGTGATGTCCGACCCGACAGTTGGCAAACACGCTGTGACTCATTATCGTGTGTTGGAACGCTTGGGATACGTCACGCTTGTGGAATGTATCCTGGAGACGGGACGTACTCATCAGATCCGTGTCCACATGGCGTCAATCGGTCATCCGCTTTTGGGAGACGGCAAATACGGCAAGCTGGCGGACGATAAAAAAGCCGGTTTTAACAAGCAGGCGCTTTATTCATACAGCCTTAAATTCAATTTTAAAACCGACGCGGGCGCGCTTAACTACTTAAACGGCAGGCGCTTTTGCGTAAAGGAGGTATGGTTTGCCGATAAGCTTTTCGGAAACGGGTATAAAAAGCTTTTGAACGGTCATGCCGATGAAAATAGGTCTTGAAAAATGTGCTGAAATGTATTATATTTAATAGGTTGCAGGAGGTAACCGCAGCGCATACATTATAATTTGGCGTCAAGGAAGGATATGGTAATTATGTCAGATTATTTGAATATGAATTACGATGAGCTTAACGAGGAATTTAAAAGCGTAAGGCATGAATACGAGCACTTAAGGTCGCTTCATTTATCGCTTGATATGTCAAGAGGTAAGCCGGGCTTTGACAATATGGATTTAAGCGGCGAAATGTTTGATCTTGTGGGCAACGACACCGGCTTTAAAAACATAAGCGGAATAGACTGCCGCAACTACGGCGGGCTTGACGGGCTTCAGGAGCTTAAGGTGCTTTTCGGCAAAATTTTAGGTCTTGCACCCGAACAGATAATAGTAGGCGGAAACTCATCGCTTAATATGATGTTTGATACCATAGCGCAGGCCATGACTCACGGTATGGGCGGCGAGCCGTGGATGAAGCAGGGCAAGCTTAAATTTTTGTGCCCCGTTCCGGGATACGACCGTCATTTTGCAATAACCGAATATTTCGGGCTTGAGCTTATCCCCGTTCCTATGACGGAAGAGGGCCCCGATATGGATAAGGTAGAGGAGCTTGTAAAGGATAAAAGCGTTAAGGGAATTTGGTGCGTGCCGAAATATTCAAACCCCGAAGGTATAACCTATTCCGACAACGTGGTTCGCAGAATGGCGCGCTTAAAGCCGGCTGCGGGCGATTTCAGAATTTTTTGGGATAACGCATACGCCGTTCATCACCTTTACGACAAGGGCGACGAACTGCTTAACATTTACGATGAATGCGTAAAGGCGGGCAATCCCGATCTGCCTATAATTTTCACTTCAACCTCAAAGATCACCTTCCCCGGCGCAGGCGTTGCGGTTGAGGCGGCAAGCCCCAACAACGTTTCGCTTTTGAAGGAAAGAATGAAATATCAGACCATAGGTCCCGATAAGCTTAACCAGCTGCGCCACGCGCGTATGTTTAAAACTCCCGCCGATATCGAGCGCCATATGAAGCGCCACGCCGATATTTTAAGACCTAAGTTTGAAACCGTAATTTCAGAGCTTGAAAAACAGCTTGACGGAACAGGCATAGCGCGCTGGACAAATCCGCGCGGCGGCTATTTTATAAGCCTTTATGTGCTTGACGGGTGCGCTAAGCGCGTAGAACAGCTTTGTGCCAACGCCGGTATGATACTTACCCCTGCGGGCGCCACCTATCCTTACGGCGTAGATCCCGACGACTCTAATATAAGAATAGCCCCGTCCTACCCCTCGGTTGAGGAAATTGAGAAGGCTTCGGTTGTGCTTTGCACCGCCGTTAAGTACGCCGCGCTCGAAAAGCTTATTGCGGAAAAGCGTTAAATCGGCATTATATTGTAAAAGGATTGACTTTATAAGCCTTTTTATGTATAATAAATGAATAAGTATATTATTGGAGGACTTGCCAATGAAGTCTAAAAGAACGGGTAAGCCGGTGTTTTTTGTATTGCTTATACTGATTTTGGCGCTTACATACGGTGCGTTTTTCGGAGCAAGCAACTACTACGGCGATACCAAAAAGGTATATATCAAGGGTGCGGAGGATATCCGTTGGGGTATTGATATCCGCGGCGGCGTTGAAGCCGTGTTTTCACCCGATAAATCCGATGTTGATATTACAAGCGACGATATGGACGCCGCAAAGGCTATTGTTGAAACACGTCTTGTAAACAAAAACATTACCGATTACGAGGTATATACCGATAACGACAATCATCAAATAATCGTAAGATTCCCATGGGCTGCGGGCGAAAGCGATTTCGACGCCGCCGCCGCCGTGCAGGAATTAGGCGAAACCGCTTTGCTTAAATTCTGCCGCAACGAGGATAAGGACGATGTGATTTTAAGCGGCGCGCAGGATATTGAAAGCGCGCAGGCCGGCGTTAACGAAAATAACGCTTACGTGGTTTACCTTACCTTTACCGATCAGGGTAAGGCTAAATTCGCAACCGCAACGGCAGAGCTTGTAAACCAAAAGATCTCTATTTGGATGGACGATCAGAAAATTTCGGCTCCTACCGTTAAAACCGCCATTACAGACGGCAGCGCCTACATAGACGGTATGGAAAACGCCGCCGCCGCAAAGGATCTTGCCGATAAAATAAACGCAGGCTCGCTCCCCTTTGCGCTTACCGTAGACGACAGCAAGCTGCAGATAATCTCTCCGTCGCTCGGTAACGACGCGCTGCACGTAATGATAGTTGCCGGCTCTGTTGCGTTCGGTATAGTATGCTTAATGATGATACTGCTTTACCGTCTTAACGGCGTTGTGGCTTCAATTGCGCTGCTCGGTCAGCTTGCAGGCACGGTTGCGGCAATCTCCGGCTTTTTCCCGAACGCCTCAAGCTTTACCCTTACAATACCGGGTATTGCGGGTATAATCCTCTCGGTAGGCGTCGGTGTAGACTGTAACGTTATAGCCTCGGAACGCATTAAGGACGAGTTTAAAAAGGGTAAGACCATAGACGGCGCTATCGACAGCGGCTATAAAAACGCTTTAAGCGCAATTATCGACGGTAACGTTACAATAATTATCGTTTCGGTAGTGCTTATGGGCGCATTCGGCACGCCGGATAACTTTATCGCAAAAATTTTCTCGCCCCTGATGTCCCTCTTCGGCTCCTCCATAACAGGCTCTATTTACTCATTCGGCTACACGCTTTTAATGGGCGTTGTGTTCAACCTTATAATGGGCGTTCTTGCCTCAAAGTATATGCTTAAGAGCATTTCACAGTTCAAGTGCTTAAGAAAGCCTCAGCTTTACGGAGGTAAGAAAAATGCGTAATATTAAAATAGATTTCAATAAATCCTTAAAAAAGGTGCTTTTAGCTTACGCCGTTATTTTTCTTGCCGGAATAGCGTTTATATTTATTCCGGGCTTCGGCGTAAAGCTTGATATCAACTTCGGCGGCGGTACGAAAATCGCTTATTCCTACACCGGCGACGTTAAGGACGCCGATATTGAAGATACGGTTAAGGGCGTGCTTGATAAATCCTTTACGGTTTCAAAAAGCACCTCGCTTGCAGGCGATACAAAAACCTTTGAAATAGCGCTTGTGGGTAAAAATTCCGTTTCGGCTGAAAAGCAGGAAGAGCTTACAAAGGCTCTTACCGAAAAGTTTTCGGATAATACAATCGAGCTTTATAACTCAAACTCGGTAAGTCCTACGGTTGCCGGCTCTTTCTTTACAAAAAGTATAGTGGCGGTTCTTATAACCGCGTTGTTCGTTGTTATTTATGTAGGAATACGGTTTAGAAGAATAGGCGGAATTTCCGCTGCGGTAACCGCGCTGTGCGCGCTTGTGTTCGACGTGTTTATAACCTTCTTTACCTGTGTGTTCTTTAAGCTTCAGCTTGATTCCAACTATATAGCGGTTGTGCTTACAATACTCGGCTACTCGCTTAACGACACAATAGTTGTTTACGACCGTGTTCGTGAAAACGAAAGGCTTATGCCCGATTCGGAAATCAGCGATGTTGTAAACGTCAGCATAAACACCTCGCTTAAACGTAACGCCATAACCTCGCTTACAACCTTTGTTGCGGTTATGACCATAGTTGCGGTATCCGAGCTGTTCGGGCTTTCAACGCTTCGCACCTTCGCCGTTCCTATGGCGTTCGGTATAGTTTCGGGTGCGGTTTCCTCGCTGTTTATAGCAGGTCCGATTTGGGTTTTGTGGAAACGCCACAAGGCAAAAAAAGCCGATAATACTAAAAAGAAATAAAGCAAAAATTAACCGTGTTTCCTAAAGCTTAGGTAACACGGTTTTTTTATTATGGCTGAACGGCTTGTCGTTCTGAACACGAAGCGCAAAAGAATACGTATTCCCCCCTTGAAAGAGAAACGGATTGCCGCAGTCGCTTTGCGTCTCGCCTGCCGGCTCGGTCGGTGCTTTTGCCTCGCAGAGGTGTCCACCGGACACCCGCACCTTCGCAATGACAATTCGTTTATTTTGAACGTATGCCATACAAACGGAAAAGCTAAATTTATTATGCAAGCCCAAGCATTATAATAAGGTTTGTACTAAGCTTATGAAATAAAAAAGCTTTAATAACCGTAAAGTATTACGGAGATATTAAAGCTTTTTTATTTATATTAAGTTATATGTGCCATATAGCTTAATATACTGTAAGACTATACGAACGGGGATTCACAAGGGGAACCCCCTTGTGCCGTTTGTTGAGAGCGGAGATGTAATTGTATTAAAAACGCTGTTTTGCTAAATCGTCCGCTCGAACAGGAAGGTTCGGAAACCCGATCGGAAGGGTTTCCGGCGGTTCTTTCCCCTATTTCTGTCCGTACAGAAATAGGGTGCCAGCGCGGCACGAGCGCAGAAAGACTTTATTTTTTTAAAAAGAAGAACGGATTGCGACAGGGCTAAAGCCCCTCGCAATGACAGGGGAGTGCGGATTGCCGCACGCCTTGCGGCGGTCTCGCCTGCCGGCTCGGTCGGTACTTCTGCTTCGCAGAGGTGTCCACCGGACACCCGCACCGCAATGACGGGTACGCGAAAGTATATCACCACGCCTTATCTATTCGCAATTACAAGATTTAAGTACAGCTTTAAATTTTAGCCTCCTTAATTAAAAAGGGGGCTTTTTATTGCCGATTTATATTATAACCTTGCGTTTGCAGGCAGTTTTGCACTTTCCGCAGCCGGTGCAAAGGCTGTAATCAATAACCGCAACGTTGTCGGTAACCTTAACCGCGCCGCTTTCGCATACCCTTTCGCACATTTTGCAGGCTATGCACGAAACGCCGCACGCCTTTACAACCGCCGCTCCCTTTTGCCTGTTAGAGCAGGCCGCCGCCGCTTTAACACCTTTTGGAACAAGCGATATAAGCCTTTTGGGACATACCGCGGTGCATTTTCCGCAGCCCGTGCAAATATCCCTGCACACGTTCGGTCTGCCGTCCTTTACCGTGATTGCGCCGAATGGACATACCCTCGCACAGTCCCCGAAGCCTAAGCAGCCGTATTCGCATTCAAGCGGACCCGAATACAGCATACCTGCCGCAAGACAGCTTTGTATTCCCTCATATCCGTATTTGGTTTTGGTGTTTTCGCGCGTGCCGCGGCAGGCGATAAAAGCGATTTTTTCATCGCTTTTCACCTCTACGCCGAGTATTTCGGCTATCGCCGCGGCAACCGCAGCTCCGCCCGGCGCGCATTTATCGGGGCTTGCTTCGCCCTTTGCTATTGCGGCGGCATAACCGTCGCACCCCGAATATCCGCAGGCGCCGCAGTTAGCGCCGGGAAGCGCCTCGCGCAGCTTTTCCTGCTTTTCGTCCACAGGCACCGCCATAAGCTTTGAAGCAACCGAAAGCCCCACGCCTGCTATAAGCCCTATTACGCCGACTATTATAACGGGTATAATTATTTCCATAACCTTAACCCCCTATTCCGGCAAAGCCTAAAAACGAAAGAGACACAAGCGCCGCCGCAACAAGCGTTATGGGCAAGCCCTTTAAAAATTCGGGAATATCGGCGGTTTCAAGCCTTTCCCTTACGCCCGAAAACAGCAGCATTGCAAGCATAAAGCCAAGCCCCGCGCCGAACGCGTTGGCAAGCGACTGCACAAACCCAAGACCGTTTGTAATGTTAAGCATTGTAATACCAAGCACCGCGCAGTTTGTGGTAATAAGGGGCAGATAAATACCGAGCGAATTATATACCGGCTTTATGTACCTTTTAAGCACAATTTCTATTAACTGCACTATCGCCGCAATAACAAGTATAAACACTATCGTTTCTAGATAGGTATAATCGGGATAAAGTATGTAGTGATAAATAGGCCACGTAACCGCGGCGGACACCACCATTACAAGCGTTACCGCAATACTCATTGAAAGGGCGGTATCGGTTTTTTTGGAAACTCCCAAAAACGGGCAAATTCCGAGGAATTTCGACAAAACCATATTATTGGTAAGTATAGCCGCAAGTAAGATCGAGGCTATTGTTGTGCTATTCATTTTCCGCCGCCTCCTTTACGTCTGCCTGACCGCACATTTCCTTAGAAGGGCAGCTTTCGCACCCTAAATGCTCCACGGGCTTTTTACCGCTCCTTTTTGCTATGGCGTTGGAAGCCGCCACCAGCATACCGAAAACAAAAAATCCTCCGGGCGGCAGTAAAAATATTATCATAGGACTTATAAAGCGTGAGGTTACGGGGAACGAGAAAAGCGAGCCTGCGCCGAGCAGCTCTCTTACCGCGCCCATTAGTGTCAGCACGGCGGTAAAGCCTATACCCATACCCGCACCGTCAAGCACGCTTGCAAGCGGCGGATTTTTAGAGGCAAACATTTCCGCACGCGCAAGTATAATGCAGTTTACCACTATAAGCGGCAGGTAAATGCCGAGCGCCTTATCAATAGCCGGCAAAAACGCCTTTACAAGCATTTGCACCACGCTTACAAAGCCTGCGATTATTGTGATAAACGCAGGAATACGCACCTTATCGGGTATAATGTTGCGAAGCAGGGATATCGCAAGGTTAGAGCATATAAGCACAACCGTTGCCGAAAGCCCCATTCCTATACCGTTAACCGCGGCGGTGGTAACGGCAAGCGTAGGGCAGGTGCCGAGCACCAGACGAAGGGTCGGGTTTTCTTTAATAAGCCCGTTTGTAAAATAGCCTAAATACTTATTCTTCACCGCTTTCCGCCTCCCTCACCTTATCAAAATCGTCAAGCGCCGCATTTACCGCGCGCGTAACCGCAGCAGATGTTATTGTTGCGCCCGTTACGGCGTTTATTTCGTTCTTTTCGCCGTCCGCGCCGTTTTTAAGCAAAGATATACCCTTTTTAAGCCCCTTGAACTGCGAATAAAAGCCTTCCTTAGCGGCGTTTTGCCCAAGACCGGGCGTTTCGTTTGATACGTCAAGTATAGCCGTGCCCGATACCGTTCCGTCGGTATTAACGGCGGTCATAACCGAAACGTCGCCGCCGTAGCCCTTTGCGCTTTCGGTAAATATGTAAGCTGCGGTATTTCCGCCGTTTACGGCGGCGTAATACACTATACCGTTTGTTTCGCACCTTTTGTAGCTTTCCGCCTTAACAAGAAGAGCCATATTTTTATTGCTGTTTTCTGTTTCAAGCCGCGCTATTTTTTCAGCCGTTATTTTGTTTGTAACACTGAGCGCCAGCGGAATTATTATACAAATGGCAAGCAAAACCGCAACCGGCTTTATAATGTCGTCCTTATTGTTTTTTATTATCGCCTTTATATCAGCCATTTTCGGGTTCCTCCTTTTTCGGTTTTATATAACCGAACGGTTTTGAAAAAGTAAAACGGTCGATATACGGCGTCAAAATATTCATAATAAGTATAGAATATGAAACGCCTTCGGGCAGTGAACCGAATTTTCTTATAACAAAGGTAATAACGCCGCACCCAACGCCGAAAACCGCCTTACCGAGCGCGGTTACGGGGCTTGTTGTATAATCGGTCGCCATAAACACCGCGCCGAGAATTAAGCCGCCGCCCAATACCGAAACCGCAATATCCTGACCCGAAATTAACGAAAAGAGTGCAACAGTGCCTATAAAGCACGCCGGTATAACCGGTGAAATTATGCGCCTGAGCATTAAATAAACGCCGCCCACAAGCAGTAAAAACGCCGAGGTTTCGCCTATTGATCCCGCGTGCATACCGAAAAACAGCGATTTAAAGGTAAACGCTTCGGCCCCTGTACCGTTTATGTATCCAAGCGGTGTTGCCGAGGTTACAACGTCTGAAACCGGCTCGATAAACCTTGTCATAGAAGACGGGAATGAAACCAACAGCACTATACGCGCCGCAATTGCGGGGTTGGCAAAGTTACAGCCTATTCCGCCGAACATCTGCTTTACAACTATAATTGCAAAAACACTGCCTATCGCCGCCTGCCACAAGGGCAGCGTAGGCGGCAGATTCATACCGAGCAGCAGCCCTGTTACCACCGCCGACAGATCCTTTACGGAGTTAGGCTTTTTAAGCGCCTTATCCCACAAAAACTCGCTTAAAACAGCGGTTAAAACACAGGTTGCCAGCACCGCCGCTGCGCGAAGCCCGAAAAGTATGCAGCCGTAAACCGCCGCAGGCATAAGAGCTATTATAACGTCCCCCATTATACCCGTAACAGTCTCGCTGTGCCTTATATGCGGAGAAGACGAAACGTTAAGCATATCCTTCATTGCGTTTTACCTCCTTAATTCTGCCTTTGCAAGCCGCATTGCCTGTGTAAGCGGCCGCTTTGCGGGACATACGTAGGAGCAGCTTCCGCATTCCATACAGTAATTAACGTTAAGCGTTTTAAGCTTATCCTTAATGCCGTGGCTAAGCGCCGCCTCTACCGCGGTGGGATACAGCCGCATAGGACATGCCGCGGCGCATCTGCCGCAGTGTATACAGGGCGATGCGTCGGGTTCTTTAAACCTTTCCTTCATCACCGTTAAGGCATTGTTACGCTTTTCTATAACGGCTTCCTTATCGCAAACATCCACGCCCATCATAGGTCCGCCCATTATTATCTCCGCCGCGTCGTCCGATACGCCGCCTGCAAATTCAAGCACCCTTTCTATCGGGGTGCCTATGGGTACGATAACGTTTTTAGGCTCGTTAACGGCGGTGCCGTCTACCGTTATGCGCTTTGAAACAAGCGGCATACCCGTTTTAATAAATCTGTAAAGCGTGGCAACGCTTGTTATGTTCATTACTATGCAGCCAACGTCGCTCGGCAGCTTGCCTGCCGGCACCCTTCTGCCGGTTGCGGAATATATAATTACCTTTTCCGCCCCCTGCGGATAGCTTGTGGGCAGTTTCATAAGCCTTACAGCGTCGTCCTCGTCGCGCTTATCGGCGGCTATGGTGTAAAGCTTGGTAATTGCCTTTTCCTTATTGCTTTCTATGCATATAATAACGTTTTTAACGTTAAGCTTATCCTTTAAAAGATAAACGCCCTCTATTACGTCGTTATAGCTTTCTATACATTCGCGGTAATCGCTTGTTATGTAAGGCTCGCACTCGGCGCCGTTTATAATAAGTGTGTCTATCGGGGTTTCCTCTTTAACCGTAAGCTTTACGCTTGCGGGAAAGCCTGCGCCGCCAAGGCCGACAAGCCCGCATTCGGCGGCGGCGTTTGCTATATCCTGTGCATTATTTACGTCGAACGGCTTTAGCGACGGATCCTTTTCCATAAGCCCGTCTGAGTCTATTACAACCCGCTTTATCTCTTTACCGCCCGAAATTACGCTTTCCACCGCCTTTACGGTGCCCGAAACGCTTGAATGCACCGCGGCGCTTACAGCCCCTGCCGCTTTGCCTATAAGCGTGCCTACAAAAACCCTGTCTCCCGTGTTCACAACAGGCTCCGCCGGAGCGCCTATATGCTGAAGCATAGGTATTTTTACGGTATCGGGCGGCGGCATTATAAGCGATTCAGCGTCGGCAGTGCCCTTTAAGTGCGGTAAAAGCATACCGCCGTGAATACGCCTGACAGGCCGCAGTATTCTTTCCTTGTTCATAGCCTACTCCTTATAAAAATTATATTAAATAATATGTTTTTTCGGTTTAATTAAACACCCTGCACGGATAAAACGGGCAGGGCGGAAATATTAAATATTATTAAGCGAATATTTTTCGCTGTACATATTGAAGTCGTCCACAAAGGTGCCGTCTTCGGAATTTTTGATTTTTGCCAGATATTTGTGCGCGTCAAGCTTGTCGCTCGGAAGCTGCATTGTGTAAACCGCAATGTTGGAGCAATGATCCGAAACACGCTCGTAATTTGTAAGCAGATCGGTAAATACAAAACCAAGCTCAATGGTGCATTCGCCGTTTTGAAGCCTTGTAACATGACGTGCCTTAAGCCTTTTGTTAAGCTTGTCTATAACCTGCTCAAGCGGCTCTACGTGCGAGGCAGTTTCTATATCGTCGTTAACAAAAGAGTCTACCGTCATATTAAGTATTTCGGTAACGGCGTTTGTTATAACGGCAATTTCACGCTTTGCCTCGTCTGAAAAGCTTATGCCCTTGTTGTGCATTTCCTCGGCAACCTTGCATATGTTAAGGGCGTGGTCGCCTATGCGCTCAAAATCTCCTATGCTGTGAAGCATACGCGCTATCGAATGGGAAAGATTTTCCGAAAGCTCGTTGTTGCTTAACCGCACAAGGTAAGTGCCCAGCTTGTCCTCATACTTATCTATAAGGCTTTCGGTTTCCTTAATATAATTTACGGTCTCTCCGTCATAAGAGGAAATAAGACCTATTGATTTAATAAGTGAGGTTCTTGCATATTCCGCCATCTCGTTTGTAAGGCGGTGACATTCCGAAACCGCAAGAGCGCTGTTTGTAAACAAACGCTCGTCCAAAAAAACGGTATGAGTTTTTTCGTTACTGCTTTTAACCGTAATTTCGCAAAGGCGCATAATCGGTTTCTTAAACGGAATAAGCACAAATGTGTTTATAATATTAAAAAGCGTATGCACAACCGCTACGCCTATCATAGACGCAGGCCTGTTTAAAAACTCCGTGCCGAACGCCGTTAAGCCGTAAAGCGCGGCGGTAAAAATTACAGAGCCTATAACCTTTATGTAAATATGAAGCGCAACAACGCGTTTGGCGTTTTTACTTGTACCGAACGAAGATATAAGCGCCGTCATACAGGTGCCGATATTAGCGCCGAGCACAAGCGGTATTGCCATTTTGTAGCTTATGGTGCCCGTGAGCGCCATAGCCTGAACTATACCTACGGTAGCGGCGGACGACTGAATGATACCCGTGAAAACAGTTGAAATAAGCAGCGCGGAAACCGGACTTGAAAAGGCGGTAAGCAAATGCTTAAAGCCCTCCATTTCCTGAACGGAGCTCATTGAATTGCTCATAAAATCCATGCCCGTCATAAGCACGGCAAAGCCGATTAAAATAACGCCGATATTTTTCTGGCGTTCCTTGCCCGACAGCATATGCATAAGTATACCCGCAAAGGCAAGCAGCGGCGCAAATGTCATAGGCTTTAAAAGGGTAAGAAAAAAGTTTTCACCCTGTACGCCCGTAAGGCTTAAAAGCCAAGAGGTGAGCGTAGTGCCTACGTTTGAGCCCATTATTATGCCGAATGTATCCCCGAATGCAAGTATGCCGGAGTTTACAAGACCCACAAGCATAACCGTCATTGCGGAAGACGACTGTATTGCAATAGTTATGCCGGCGCCTAAAAAGAAGCTGGCAAAGGGGTTTCTTGCAACCTTTCTCAAATCGTTTTCAAGCTTTCCGCCCGATATACTTTCAAGCCCGCCGGACATCATCGACATTCCGTAAAGGAAAAACGCAAGACCGCCGAACAGCTCGGCAGCCATTAAAAGTATCTGCGTTGAAGTCATATCCTTACCCCTGTTTTAGAATTTTACGGCGTCGGCAATGTAAGCCTTAAGCTCGCTTATCGGTATGCGCTTTTGCTCCATAGTGTCGCGGTCGCGCACGGTAACACAGTTATCCTCCGACGAATCAAAATCGTAGGTTACGCAGATAGGCGTGCCGATTTCGTCCTCGCGGCGGTAACGCTTGCCTATTGAGCCTGCATCGTCAAAGTCTATCATAAAGTCCTTTGCAAGCTCGGTGTAAACCTCTGCCGCCTTATCCGAAAGCTTTTTCGAAAGCGGCAAAACCGCCGCCTTAAAGGGGGCAAGAGCCGGATGGAAATGCATAACCGTTCTTGTATCGCCCTTTTCGTCGGTTTCCTCGTCGTATGCGTCGCAAAGGAATGCAAGCAGCACGCGGTCTGCGCCTAAAGAGGGCTCTATAACATAGGGTATATATTTTTCGTTTGTTTCGGGGTCGAAATAATCAAGCGGCTGACCCGAATGCTTTGAGTGCTGCGTTAAATCGTAATCGGTACGGTCCGCAACGCCCCATAGCTCTCCCCAGCCGAACGGGAACAGGTACTCAAAATCGGTCGTGGCCTTAGAATAGAAGCAAAGCTCGTCTTTATCGTGGTCGCGCAGCCTTAAATGCTCTTCGTTAAGACCTAAATCAAGCAGCCATTTACGGCAGAAGCCGCGCCAGTATTCAAACCATTCAAGGTCGGTTCCGGGCTTGCAGAAAAATTCAAGCTCCATCTGCTCAAACTCGCGTATGCGGAAAATAAAGTTTCCGGGGGTTATTTCGTTTCTGAAGGATTTACCTATCTGCGCTACGCCGAAGGGTACCTTTTTGCGAGTGGTGCGCGCAATGTTTTTAAAGTTTACAAAAATACCCTGCGCGGTTTCGGGGCGTAAATAAAGCGTAGAGGTGCTGTCCTCCGTAACACCCTGAAAGGTCTTGAACATAAGGTTAAACTTGCGTATATCGGTAAAATCGTGACTGCCGCAGTTAGGACAGGCAATGCCCTTGTCCTTTATATACTGCATCATTTCCTCGTCGCTCATAGCGGCGGGATTATCGTTAAGACCGTTTTCCGCCACATAATCTTCAATAAGCTTATCCGCTCTGTGGCGGGTTTTGCAGCTTTTGCAGTCCATAAGCGGGTCGGAAAATCCGCCTAAATGACCCGAAGCCACCCAGGTTTCGGGGTTCATAAGAATAGCGCTGTCAAGCCCTACGTTATAGGGAGACTCCTGCACAAACTTTTTAAGCCACGCCTTTTTAATATTGTTTTTAAGCTCAACGCCCAAGGGGCCGTAATCCCACGAATTCGCAAGACCGCCGTATATTTCGCTGCCGGGGTATACAAAACCGCGTCCTTTGGCAAGAGCCACTATAGTATCCATACTTTTTTTAGAATTTTCCAAAGCAAATTCCTCCGTAAACCCGAAATTTCTACAAATACTATAGTAAAGTAAATTTACAAAAAAGTCAAGACTAACTTGGTACACAGGTGTGTTTAACGCGATAAAAGCCTTTTAAGGTCCTCGTAAATTTCCACAGCTTTAAACTTCATTACATATTTATTCGGGTGCTCGGCTATATCGGCGCTGACTTCTGCGGTGCTGTCAGAAAGCCTTGCGTCGCCCGCCGCAGGCACGCAGACTGCGGGAAACACAACGCACCACCAGTTTTTACCCTCGCCGTTTCCGAGCCGTATTATAAGCGAGCGGTAATTGCCGGCAGGCAGGGTAAAATCTTCATATTCGCGGGTTTCAAAATAGCTGCTGCCTATTTCTGCCGCGGCGCCGTAATTAAAGCCGTTTTCCCTGAGCGTTTTAACCGCCGTTTCATTAAGCCTTTCAATGTTTTTCGCCGCAGACGCCTCGGCTTCCTTAAGGCTTGCTTTGCCGTCAAAAATATCGGCGGTTTGCGCTAATATGCTGTCCCTTACCTTAAGCTTTACCGCCTGATCCTCCGCGCTGTTTGAATTTGCGATTATATGTAACCGCAAAACGTTGCTTCTTAGGTCGTCGCAGGCGGCACCGAAATGCGCAGCCGAAAGAAATACCGAGCATAAAAGCCCGCAAAGCAGTGAAAGTTCCGCCGCGCGGCGTGAAAATAATTTTTTATTCATAACAAAGCTCCTTTAAACAATTTAAAATAAGGTTTCTGTTATGAATATTGACTCGAAATTAAAATTTCATTCAAATATAAGCGATTTATTTAACGGTTTGCATATTTCGCAAAAAACGCCCTTTGCCGAAAGCTTATCCCTTGCGCGTAACGCGGAGTTTAGATCGCCGTATACCGCAAACCTTGCAGGACCGCTGCCCGAAAGCGAACAGGCGGCGGGGTGCGTGCTTGAAAGCATTTCCTTAAGGGGGCTTTTACTCCATAGTATTTCAAACGAATTGCCGAGATTTTCAAGCACCCCGTTTAAATCGCCGCAATTTACCGCATTGACCGTTTTTTCAATATCGGGTTTTATGTAATCGGTACTGTCAAGCCTTGAAAACATTTCGGCGGTGGAAGGCTTTTCCTCTGCCTTTGCTAAAAGAAACCAACAGTCCTTAAGCGGCATAAGCGGCGTAAGCTTTTCGCCTATTCCGCGCGCCCTTGCCGTGCCGCCCGCAATTAAAAAGGGTACGTCCGCCCCTATTTTTACCGCAATTTCGCAAAGCTCCGTTTTGCTGATACCCGTTTTATAAAGCCTGTTCAGCCCTGCAAGCACCGCCGCGGCGTCCGCACTGCCGCCGCCCAAGCCCGCCGCTGCGGGTATGCGCTTTTCAATTTTAATTTTACAGCCCTCGGCTCCCGTTTTTTCGCAAAACAGCCTTGCCGCCCTTGCGGCTATGTTTTCTTCCGCGCTTATACCCTTGCAGTCGGTAATAATACCGCGGCATTTTTCAATATACACAGTATCGCTTAAATCAACGCTTTGCATTACGGTATCAAGCTCGTGGTAGCCGTCCTCCCTTTTGCCGAGCACCGAAAGTGAAAGGTTGATCTTAGCGCACGCCGTTATTTTAATCTTTTCCATTTTCCGTCTCCCATACGCCGAAGGTTATTTTACTTATAAAACGGCTTACCCCTTTTATTCTTAAAACGCCGTAAAGCAGCATAGCGCCGGCGGTATTCAGTATAACGTCGTCTATATCGCTTGAGCCGGTAAGAAACAAAAGCTGCAACATCTCAACCGTAATTACCGAAAGCAAAACGGTAATTAAAACCGAATACCAATTGTTAAAGCGCTTAAAAAGACAGGGAAGAAAAAACGGCAGCGGCATAAACGCAGCCAAATTTCCAAGCAGATTTTCAAGCACTGCATAAAGCGGCAGAGCGCTGGTTTTAACGGCGTTTATAAAAAGCCTTACCGTTGCAAACGGCACAATGTTGGTGTTTCGGTTTATATAATCCGAAAACGCGGTGGTATTCCAATTGTATATGTTAAATATGTTGCGGCCGAGATTATCGTCTATAAGCGTGAAATCCACTAAAACTATTATATAAAATACAAAAATAAATATAACCGTGCTTTTAATAATCGAATACCTTTTTTTCGGCGCGGCGCAAAGCGCCGTAAAATAAGACGCCGCATAGCCGCTTATAACAGCGATAAATCCCGCCGCTATTTTGCCGCCGTGCCCTAAATCCGTAATGCCGAGCGCGTTTGCGCACATAGCGGCAATACACAAAAACGCGGCGGTATAAAATGTGTAGGATAATATTTTAAGCGTTCGTTTGTTCAAAAAATCCTCTCTTTTCAGTTAAGCGTGTTATGGTGGTAGCCGTAGGCTTCGGGCGTTATCGGCTCAAACGAATACCCCATTTTCATAAGCCCCTCTATAATTTCGGGCAGTGCCTTAACGGTGGTGGTTTTTGTATCGGAATCGTGCATAAGCACGCAGGCGGAGTTTTTATCCCGCGCGCCTTTTAAAACGTTGTTTCTTATATAAGTAAAGCTTGGGGTTTCGGAAAGCGCGTCGCCTGAGCTTACGTTCCAGTCGTAATAAGAATAGCCGAGCTCTTCAACCGCCCTTGTAAGTGAAGACATAACCCCCGCGCAGTATTTGCGGCTTACCGAATTGCTGCTGCCGCCGGGAAATCGCATAACCTTAGGCGCTATGCCTATTATACTTTCCACACGGTCGGATATAACCTTTAAATCATCAAGATAAGCCTGCGTGCTTTTATAAATTTCACCGTAATTATGCGTGGCGCTGTGCAGACCCACGGTATGTCCCGCCTCGTAAATATTTTTAACGTAATCAAGCTTTTCGGAATTTATTACGAAAAAGGTGGCTTTTATACCGTATTTTCTTAAAATTTCAAGTATCAGGAGCGTGTTGTCGGACGGTCCGTCGTCAAAGGTAAGGTAGCAAACGTGCCTGCCGCTCGGCTTTTCGGCGGACGCGGCGATCAAGCCTGCCTGCTCCTCCGCCTTTTTTGCGCTCAGTGTTTCAAGCTTTTTTCTAAGCCCGGCGTTTTCCTCCTCCGCTTTATTAAGCTTATCCTGCAAATCGCTGTTAAGCCTATCCTTTTCCTCTGCCTTGGCGCGGTAATCCGAAAGGCTGCTTTCAGCCGAGCTTAAAAGCTCGCCGCTTTCCTTAAGCCTTTCCTTTGTAACGGCGGCGGCTTTGTCCTTTTGCCTTAACGCCGTTACGGCATATGCCAGCGCTCCCGCCAAAACTAAAATGATCAATGTAAAAACCGCAACGCACGCCGAAAGCTTCTTTTTCAAGGCTTTTTCCTCTCCCGTTTCAAGCACATATAGTTATTTTAACATATTATACCGAAAAAATATATAATTATTTCTTTACTTAATAATTTTATTGCCAAATTACGCATTAAATGATATAATACACTTAATAATTATTATGGGGGTATTTTTTTGGCTTCTGATATAGTGATAACCAGCGACAGCACAACAGACCTAAGTCCCGAACTGCGCGAAAGATATAACGTTGCAATTTCACCTCTCGGCATTACTTTGGGCGATAAGGTTTATACCGACGGCGTTGATATAACTCCGGACGATATTTACGCGCACCACGCAAAAACAGGCGAGCTGCCGAAAACCGCTGCCACAAATGTGGGCGACTGCCTTGAGTTTTTCAAAAAATTCAAAGATGAAAACAAAACCGTGATCCATTTTACCATAAGCTCGGATATGTCCTCTACATACAACAACGCCTGCATCGCGGCGGAAGAGCTGGGAAACGTTTATGTAATCGATACCAAAAACCTTTCAACCGGCGGCGGATTGCTTGTTGTTGCCGCGGCGGAAATGCTAAGAAACGGTCTTTCGGCTGAAGAGATAGTTGAAAAAACAAAGGCGCTTGTACCGTGCGTAGACGCCTCGTTTGTTATCGACAGCCTTGAATATCTTTACAAGGGCGGCAGATGCTCTGCGCTTGCAATGTTCGGCGCAAACCTTTTAAAGCTTAAGCCCTGCATACAGGTTAAAAACGGCAAAATGGACGTTTCAAAAAAATACCGCGGTAAATACGGCGATGTTTTAAAGCAGTATATAACCGAAAAGGTAAGCGATCATTCCGATATTATATTGGACCGCGTGTTTATAACCCACGCCGGCTGCGACCCGGAGCTTGTAAAGGAAGTAACCGAGCTTGCAAAGTCATTGGCGCCGTTTAAAGAGGTGTTTGTAACCCGCGCAGGCTGCACCGTTTCATCTCACTGCGGTGCAAATACGCTTGGAATTTTGTTTATAAGAAAGTCACCTATCTGATTTTTTTTCATAGTATATAGCAGGGGCAAAAAAGGGATATCCCGTAAATCGGCGGCAGCGACTTACTGTCTACAAATTACCGATACAGCCCCTTTATATACAAAGACCGCCGTCCGAAGGGTAAAGCCTTCGGACGGCGGTCTCGGTTTTATAAGAAGACGGATTTTTTCGTTACCGGAATAACATAACACCCCGTCATTGCGGTGCGGGTGTCCGGTGGACACCTTTGCGAAGCAGAAGCACCGACCGAGCCGACAGGCGAGACCGCCGCAGTCACTTTGCTCCTTCGCAATGACAGGACAACAGTTAATCGCACATTTTACGGTGGTTGCAATGACTAAACGGCTTGTCATTCTAAACGCGAAGCGTGAAAGAATCCGCCTCCCCTTTAAAAGAGAAACGGATTGCCACGCACCTTGCGGTGCTCGCAATGACAAGAACGACAGCCAATCGCACATTTTACGTCACTCGCAATGACAAGGACGACAGCCAATCGCACATTTTACGTCACTCGCAATGACAAAGACCATTTATGACATACAAAAAAAGCTTTAGCACCCCGTAAATAAAACGGCTGTGCTAAAGCTTTTGTTACATAATTCCGCATTCCGAATTACGAATTCCGCATTATTATCCCTTACCTGTGCGTTCCAAGGAAGAACAGCGCCAGCGTACCCGGACCCGAATGCGCCCCGATTACCGGACCTATTGCGTTAATTTTAATCTCCTTGGGGTGAAATTCCTTTTCAACCATTTTTTTAAGTGTCAGCGCGTCCTCCTCGCAGTCGCCGTGGCTTATAAACACGGTCTGACCCTGCGGATCTATCGCGCTTTTTTTCATATTGTTAAACACTTCCTCAATCGAGGCTTTTCTGCCGCGAACCTTGCCCACGTTTATAAGATGCCCCTCGTCGTCAACGTGAAGTATGGGCTTAATGTTCAAAAGCGAGCCTACAAGCGCGGTTGCGGCGGAAACCCTGCCGCCCCTTTTTAAATGGTTAAGGTCGTCTACGGTAAACCAGTGGCAAAGGTTAAGCTTATGGCTTTCTGCAAAATCGCGTACCTCTTCTATTGTTTTGCCGTTTTGCTTTTCCATTGCGGCAAGGTACACCAAAAGCCCCTCGCCCATTGAAGCCGCCAGGGTATCCACACAGTAAATTTTACTTTCGGGGTATTTTTGCGAAAGCTCCTCTGCCACAAGCGTGCTTACGTGGTAGGTGCTGCTGAGGCCCGAAGAAAAGCCCAAATACAAAACGTCCTTACCCTGCTTTAGCACGTCTTCAAACACGGTTGTAAACACGTCCATATTAACCGCGGCGGTGGAAGCGTTTTCACCCGCGCGCAGGCGTGCGTAAAAATCCTTAACGGATATTTCCCTGCCGTCAAGATAATTACGGTATTCCTTATTTGCAAGCGTTAACACCATCGGAATTACCGTAAGCTGCGCCTTGCGGCTTAATTCTTCGGTAAGATCGCAGCAGGAATCGGTTATAATAACATAGTCTCTCATTTTACTTTACTCCTATACCAATATATAAAACAGCACGCAGAAATACTGCAAAATACTGCCTATTACCACAAATATATGAAAAACCGAATGCATATAGCGGTGCACGCTTCTGCCGGCGATGCCGTAAAGCACCGCGCCCACGGTATACGCTATACCGCCCGCAAGCAGCCACATAAAGCCCTGTTTTCCAATGGCGGTTACCGCGGTTTTGCCTGTGAGCACTATGCACCAGCCGAGCGCTATATAGCAAATGCCCGAAAACACGCGGAATTTTTTAAGGTCTACCGCGTTAAGCGTAATTCCGAGCGCCGTAACGCCCCAAACTATACCGAACACCGTCCACCCAAGCGGAGTGCTTGCGCGCCGCAGCGAGCAAAGCGAAACCGGAGTATAGGTGCCTGCTATAAGTATAAACACGGTGCAGTGGTCTATTACCTGCATAACCTTTTTTGCGGTTTTCGGTATAAGCCCGTGGTAAACGCTTGAAACGGTATAAAGTATCACCATTGAAAAGCCGTAAATAAACGCGCTGACTATTTCATACGCGTCGTGATTTAAAAAGGCTTTTACAACGCAGGTTGCAAGCGCCGCTATACCGAACGCGCCGCCCACTATGTGCGAAACCATATTAAAAATCTCTTCGCCCCTTGTGTAGTCGGGCAACTGTCTGTCTTTAAGCTTAGTTCTTTTCATATTATTACCTCTTATTATACAATACAATCAGGGTACAATGCTTTTTGAAGAAACGGCGCCGTTTTCTTACAAAATATTTGACCCATAGCGAGAAAATTTTTTCGCTTATGAAGTCGAGGAATGCGGGAATACCGGCGTATTTCAAATGACGAGACAATATAATCGGACAAATTTTCCGCTATGGGAAGTATTGTACCCTGATTGTATTGTATATATAATAACATAAACGCGCGTAAAAATAAAGGTGTATTTTGCGTTTATATATGATATAATGGCATAGCGGCAGATTAAAAGTATATAAACCCGCGTTTCGGGCAGGTAAATCGTTTGTCGAAAAAGCTCGAAAGCTTTACATAATTTTTTTATTCATTTTACAGTGAATAAAGATTTATTCAACTTATCAACACAGTTATCCACCGAAAACGGCGTAAAAAGCCCGATTTTTCGTTTTATCCACCGCCTTAATGTTAATATAACGGTGGATAAGTTGGATAACTTAACAGGTTGTCCGAGTTTACATAATAACATTTTTGCAATAAATTTTATGGCTTTTAAAAATTAAAGCAGTATGTATACAAGTGCAAACAGAAGCTTTTTATCCGCCTTTTCGCTTATTAAAATAAGCAGCAAGCCCAGTATAAGCGCCGTATCGCCGCTGCCTGTAAGATTTTTTAAAAACGGTATATCCAAAAGCCCCTGTAAGCCGCCGTTTTGCGGCGGAGGAGGCGGTGGCGGCGGCGTTTTTGCGCGTTCATATGTTCTTGCGGCGTTTTCCTGCCGCGGCACCCTTACAAACGGCGGCACGGGAGGCATATTCCCCGCTCCCGTGCTTTTGGCGGCTCTGGCGTTCATTTCGCGCATACGCTCCACCGCCGCCTGCTGCTGTTTCATAAAATCGTTTTCGCTCATAATTTTCACCCAACACTAAAATAACAGTCCGCTTTCCTTTATAGCCGGCAGAACGTCAAGCAGCTTTAAAATTTTAACGGCGGTATCGGCACGCGCCTGCCGCTCGGCGCTTAAATGCGGCTTTAGCGCGTATATAAGCTGAACGCGGCTGTCGTTTTCCGCCGTTTTCATTTTCGATATAACCGATACTATTTTTCCTATATCCTCGCCGCCCAATGCGTCGCCTATATCGGCAAGCCCCGTCACGGCGGAGGGGGCGGGCGGCTCCGCTTTGCCGCCGCCCAAAATACTTTCCGCCATTTGCTTTACGCGTTCCATACTTTCGGGATCGTTTAATATACCCGTAAGCTTTTCGCTTAAATCATCCATTTTTTCCTCCGCCCTTTAGTATGGATTTTAAAAGCGCCTGCGCCTGCGGGCTTTTAAGCGCTTTTTCAAGGCTTTTTTTATCCGACATAGCGGCGTTAAGCTTTTCCCTGTCCTCGCTCGACAGGCTGTTTACAAGCGGCGCTATATTTTTGCCGTTTACCGCGTCGTTTACGCTGTTTTTATCGATCCTGCCGCCCGACGAGCTTAACAGCGCCTCCATAAGCTTTTGTTTATCAATATTTTCGTTATTCATAACCCATACCCCCTGTTTTAAATACTATGAAAAAAATACATTTTATAGAATGGTGGACAAAATGAGAATTACCGTAATTTCCGATTCGCACAGAAACACTAACGCTATAAGGAAAATACTTAACACCGAAAACGGCGGCGACACCGTATTTTTCTTAGGCGACGTAACCGCCGATATTGAAGAGGTTATGCACGAATACCCGAACAAGACCTTTAACATAGTCTCAGGCAACTGCGACTTTTTTTCCGCTTATCCGGCAAACGGCGTTGCAAATGCGGGCGGTCACAACATTTTTTACACCCACGGGCACACGCTTTCGGTAAAATACGGAACCGAAAGGCTTATCGCCGCCGCAAGGGAAAGAAACTGCGATATAGCGCTTTACGGGCACACCCATATCTCAAAAATATTATATGAGGACGGGGTATACGTTGTGAATCCCGGCTCCTGCTCCTCCCCGCGCGAGGGAAGAGCAAGCTATGCCGTAATTGATATTGAAAAAAACGGAATTATGCCTATAATAATAAATGTATAGACAATATAATCAGGGTGAAGCTGTATTATGAAAAAAATTATAATTATCGGCGGCGGCGCGGCGGGACTTACCGCGGCATACAGCGCAAATTTAAAATATAAAGGCGGCGCCGAAATAACCGTGCTTGAAAAAAACGAACGCCCCGGCAGAAAGCTTATGATAACGGGCAAGGGCAGGTGCAACGTTACAAATAACTGCGATATAGATACGCTTATATCAAACGTGCCGAAAAACGGAAGATTTTTATATTCCGCCTTTTCGGGCTTTACGCCTAAAGACGTTGCGGCGTTTTTCGAGTCTTTGGGCGTTCCGCTTAAAACCGAGCGCGGAAACCGCGTTTTCCCCGTATCGGATAAGGCGGCGGATATAGTAGACGCGCTTGTAAACGCCGCAAGGCGCGGCGGAGCGAAAATAATCAACGCCGCCGCCGAAAAAATACTTGCCGAAAACGGCGCCGTAACAGGCGTTTTGCTTAAGGGCGGCGAGGTGCTGCCGGCAGACGGCGTAATTCTTGCAACGGGCGGTATGTCCTACCCGCTTACCGGCTCTACGGGCGACGGATATAAAATGGCGGCGGCGCTCGGTCATACCGTAACGGAGCTTAAGCCCTCGCTTATTCCCCTTACCGTGCACGAAGGCTTTGTAAACAGGCTTTCGGGGCTTTCGCTTAAAAACGTTACGCTTTCGGTTTATGAGGAAGGAAAGAAAAAGCCCGTATTCAGGGAGCTCGGCGAAATGCTGTTTACCCATTTCGGAATATCGGGTCCGCTGGTATTAAGCGCCTCCTCGCATATGCGCTATATAGGGAAAAAACAATATACCGCGTTTATAGACCTAAAGCCGGGGCTTAGCGCCGAACAGCTTGATAACCGCGTTCTGCGCGATTTCGGGGAAGAAAAAAACCGTGATTTTTCAAATTCGCTTGATAAGCTGTTGCCTAAAAGTCTTATTCCTGTTATAATAGTTCTGTCCGGCATAGACCCGCATTTAAAGGTAAACCAGATAACGCGCGGACAGCGTTTATCGCTTTGCGGGGCTATTAAAAATATGCCGCTTCATATAACGGGAACCAGACCCATTGAAGAGGCTATTATAACCGGCGGTGGAATTTCGGTTAAAGAAATAAACCCGAAAACAATGGAATCAAAGCTTGTGAAAGGCCTTTATTTTGCAGGCGAAATTATAGACGCAGACGCATACACCGGCGGCTTTAATCTCCAAATAGCCTTTTCAACCGGCTTTGCGGCGGGAAGTAATATTTAAATATTTAGGAGAAACAAATATGATAAACATAGCGATAGACGGACCGGCAGGTGCCGGAAAAAGCTCGGTTGCAAGGGCGGCGGCGCAAAAGCTCGGCTTTATTTATGTTGATACGGGCGCGCTTTACAGGGCGGTAGGGCTTAAATTTTCCTCTTTGGGGGCTAATACGGCGCTTAACTGCGATATAGAAAGCGTTTTAAAAGACACCGACGTTGAAATTAAATTTATAAACGGCGAGCAGCGTGTCTTTCTTGACGGAACCGACGTATCGGATAATATCCGCACGCCCTTGGCTTCAAAAATGGCGTCCGCCGTGTCTGCAAAGCCGCCTGTAAGGGCGTTTTTGCTTGAAATGCAGCGAAAAGCGGCGCGCGAAAACAACGTTATTATGGACGGGCGCGATATAGGCACCGTGGTTTTACCGAATGCCGATGTTAAAATTTTCCTTACCGCCTCGCCCGAAGCCAGAGCCGAAAGGCGATATAAGGAGCTTTTGCAAAAGGGTGCCGACGTTACCCTTAACGGCGTATTAAACGATATAATAAGCCGCGACAACGCCGATACAAACCGCAAAACAGCGCCGCTTAAGCAGGCGGACGACGCGGTTTTGGCAGATACCTCGGCTTTAAGCTTTGAAGACTCCGTTGCGCTTATAATAAATATTATAAAAGAAAGGACCGCTAAGCTTAGCATATGAAAATAACCGTGGCAAAAACAGCCGGCTTCTGCTTCGGCGTTAACCGCGCGGTGAACACCGTTTACCGTCTGCTTGAAAACGGCGAAAGGGTTTGCACCCTCGGTCCTATAATACATAATCCGCAGCTTGTAGCCGAGCTTGAAAAACGCGGCGTAAGAACGGTAGAGTCGCCTTGTGAAGTGAAAAACGGCGAAACGCTTGTAATACGCTCGCACGGGGTTGCTAAAGCGGTTACCGACGAAGCCGCCGCTTCAGGCGTTAAAACGGTAGACGCAACCTGCCCGTTTGTCGCCAAAATACACGGCATTGTCTCCGCCGCCGGAAACGACGGATACGTAACACTTATAGCGGGGGACCCCGACCATCAGGAGGTTATGGGAATCGTAGGCCACTGCACAGGCGAGGCTTATGTGTTTAAAACGCCGCAGGAGCTTGGCGAATTTTTGGAAAATAAAGAAAAAACAGGCAAAAAACCCGTGATTTTGGTCGCTCAAACAACCTTTAACGCAAAAATTTTTGAAGAATGCAAAAAAAATTTAAAAAAAGTATATACAAATGCAAAAATTTTTGATACAATATGTAATGCGACTTCTATGCGCCAGCAGGAGGCACGGGAGCTGTCGCGCCGTAACGACGTTATGGTGGTTATCGGCGGCAGGCACAGCTCAAACACGGCTAAGCTTTTTGATGTGTGCCGTGAAAACTGCGGCAGAACCTATTTGATAGAGACGGCAAGCGAGCTTGAAAATCTGTCTTTTGAAAATTGCGATAATATAGGCGTCGTTGCGGGCGCGTCTACGCCTGCAGGTATTATAAAGGAGGTTATTAAAACCATGTCGGAAAATTTACAACCGGTCGAAGAACAGGCGGAGGTTAAAGAAACTGTTCAAAAAAGCTTCGACGAAATGACGGACGAGGAAGCGTTTGAGGCTTCACTCAGCGGCTTAACAGGGGATCAGAAGGTCTGCGGAACTGTAATTGCCGTTAACCCCACCGAAATCACGGTGGATATCGGCAGAGGAGTTACGGGCTACGTAACTGCCGACGAATACTCGCAGGACCCCGACGCTAAGCTTACAGAAGAGGTTAAAGCGGGCGATAAGCTTAATCTTATCATTATGAAAATCAACGATCAGGAAGGAACTGCTTTGCTCTCTAAACGCCGTTACGACGCTATTGCCGGTTGGGACAATATAGTAGCCGCCAAGGATTCTGGCGAGATCGTTACAGGCGTTGTAAGAGACATCATAAAGGGCGGCGTTGTTGCTTATTCAAACAACATAAGGGTATTTATCCCCGCTTCTCAGGCTACCGCTTCAAGGGGCGAGCCGCTTGAGGACCTTAAGGGTAAAGAGGTTTCCTTCCGCATTATCGAGATCGGCAGAGGTCACAGAGCGGTAGGCTCTATCCGCAGCGTGCTTAAAGAGCAGCGCAAGGCAGCCGAGGATAAGATCTGGGAAAACATTGCCGTGGGCGATCGCTTTACAGGCGTTGTTAAATCACTTACAAGCTACGGCGCGTTTGTTGATATCGGCGGCGTTGACGGAATGGTTCACATTTCCGAGCTTTCGTGGCAAAGAATTAAAAACCCGTCTGAGGTAGTGCTTGTAGGCGATACGGTAGAGGTATACGTTAAAGCGCTTGATACCGAAAAGAGAAAGATCTCTTTAGGCTACAAAAAGCCCGAAGATAACCCGTGGGTTATTTTTGAAAACAACTATAAGGTCGGCGACACCGTTAAGGTTACTATTGTAAGTATGACTACATACGGCGCTTTTGCACGTATAATTCCGGGTATCGACGGTCTTATCCACATTTCGCAGATTGCAAACAAGCATGTTGCTAAGCCGCAGGACGAGCTTACCGCAGGTCAGGAGGTTGAGGCTAAGATAATAGCTATCGACCTTGATAAAAAGCGAGTAAGCCTTTCTATCCGCGCTCTGCTTGAGCCGGAGGTTACCGAAGAGGAGCAGGCAGACGTTAAAGCCGCCGATGAAGTGGTTTACGAATCCTCTGACGAAACAAACGAATAACCGCAAGACTCAAAAACAGCCGCGAATTTTTCGCGGCTGTGAGCGTGTCGAAAAAGTCGACACGCTCTTGGACGGGAATGCCGTTCGCTCGAAA
>ERZ825137.1802-NODE-1802-length-26399-cov-4.437861_pt1 | contig 26399 bp, 19 predicted proteins | sample MGYA00519873_ERZ825137 | MGnify/ENA primary metagenome ERZ825137 (study PRJEB31778, sample SAMEA3449190) | human gut metagenome | biome: human gut; feature: human-associated habitat; material: faeces | place: United Kingdom | collected 2010/2012 ...
TTGAATAAATAAAAAGCACCACTTTTGACCTATGAAAACTAGGTGTAAAGTGGTGCTTTTTCCTATTCTGAAACATTGGCATATTCCGTCTTTACTTCGATACATGCTCCATTCAAAGGTCCTCGGCAAGCTGACTAAGTTTCATACTGTTTGAACCTTTAATTAAAATATAGTATCCTTTAAGAGGATGATTCCGTATGGCCTCTTTAACTTCTTCCACATGGGAGAAAGTACGAAATGAAGAACCTGCGGCTGCAAATTGATCACCGACCAACCAGACTTCATCGAAAGAACACTCTTGTAAAAAATCCGTTATTTTTCGATGTTCCTCCAAACTGCCGGTACCTAACTCTTTCATATCCCCCAAAATGACCATTTTCGGGGCAACCTTCATGTCACGAAAGTTTGTTAAAGCAGCCATCATACTTGTGGGATTAGCATTGTAAGCATCCACAATCAACCGATTTTCCGCCGTCTCTTTCAATTGCGAACGGTTGTTTTGAGGAATATACGCAGCCAATGCCTCATCAATCAAATCGGCAGAGACCCCGAAATAAAGACCAATGGTTGCCGCTGCCAACATATTGTCCAAATTATATGCCCCTATTAAATGAGTCTGTACAGAGCGCCATGCGGTATTACCCACTCTCCAACGGAATGAAAGGTAAGGAGCACACTCCGCCACTTCACCGCTTGCGTGAAGCACCGCCCGGCCATCCGGCCTACCATAACGCACCAGATTTAAATCATGTGCAATGCCGTTCAAATACGGATTATCATTATGGATAAATACAATACTTTGAGGTTTCTTACGAAGATAATCGTACAACTCTCCTTTTGTTTTAATGACTCCCTCAAAAGAACCGAACCCCTCTAAATGTGCCTTGCCTACATTTGTAATGATACCATAATCCGGTTCGGCTATATGCACAAGCGTATCAATCTCTCCGGGATGGTTCGCCCCCATCTCCACAACAGCGATATCATGCCGGGCAGTCAAACGAAGCAGAGTCAATGGGACTCCGATATGGTTATTAAAATTTCCCTGGGTATAAAGCACATTATATTTCTTCGACAATACCGTAGAAATTAACTCTTTTGTGGTAGTCTTTCCATTTGTACCGGTCACTCCGATAATGCGCGTCCCCAACTGCCGACGGTGATAGTTTGCCAATTCCTGCAAGGTTTTTAAACAATTATCTACCAAAATCAAGCGTTCGTTCGAACTGTCGGCATAAGCCGGTTCGTCAATTACCGCATATGCACAGCCCTCTTTCAACGCCTGCGCGGCAAAAGTATTTCCATCGAACGAAGCCCCTTTCAAGGCAAAAAAGATAGAACCATCCTTACAATTCCGGCTATCAGTGGTGATTTGCGGATATTGCTGAAAAATATGATATAAAGAAGCTATTTCCATAATCGTTGTTCATTAACCGGCGGCAAAGATAAGGAGAATATCCGAAATTTAATATCTATACCCCTACGAGGTTTAGTTCCGTTAATTGTTTATATTTACAAATAAAAGCCGGAAAAAAATGCTCCCTGCCAAAAATCAACTAAATTTGTCCGTGGCACAGATGAAAAACACTTTAATCTTAATCATTCAACTCTATGAAAACATTATTTACTCTTTTCTTAAGTCTCTGCTTCAGCCTTCCGATGATGGCGCAAATGCCGGAACGCACTCCTGAAAATATAAAGAAATATAAGGAAATCTGCCGAAAACACATTTATAAAGATATGAAAGGTATGTACCGGGAAGCCGGAGGCTCGCTGAAGTTTCCGTTTCTCGCGCCGGGCAGCAACCAATACCTCGACATGCTGTGGGACTGGGATTCGTGGCTGAGCAACATCGCTTTACGCCAGATTCTGTTGGAAAACGGTACCGATAAAGACCGCGAACAAGCCTTGAAATATGAACAGGGATGTGTACTCAACTCCCTCAGTTACGGCGGTATGGACGGATGGATTCCTATTTGGATTGAACGCAATGCGCCCAGTCGGGAGGAAATGCTGAAAACCCGTAATCCGTGGAAAAGCAACATGCACAAACCTACCCTCGCCCAGCACGCCGCTTTTATTGTAAAGAATATGGATGGGGATGCGGAATGGCTGCGAGAGGACTTTTATACGTTGCAGGCTTTTGTAAGCAAGTATCTCAATTTTCATCGCCACAAAGCCACGGGCTTGATGTATTGGGAGACGGATGAAGCCATCGGTGTGGACAATGACCCCAGTACTTTTTACCGGCCGCACGAAAGTTCGGGTTCCATATTCCTGAATGCTATGATGTACAAAGAATTATTGGCTATGAGTTATCTGGCGGAATGCCTCCGTTTGCCAGATATCTCACAGCGTTTCCAAAAAGAAGCCGAGACTCTTAAAACGAACGTGCAAGAACATTGCTGGGATGCTCGCGATGGGTTTTACTATAGTGTGGATCTGAACCTTCTTCCAGTGGAAAAGCCTGATATCGATGCCCTTCTTCCGGGACAACTGTACCTGCATGTAGGTCAACCACGCACCTACGGCTGCCTGATACAGCGATTTAGCGTATGGAGCGGCTTCATGGCGATGTGGGCCGGCATTGCCACTCCGCAACAGGCAAAAGAGATTGTGGAACGACAATTCCATGATACCCGTTCGTTCAATGCTCCGGCAGGTATCCGCACATTGTCCCCATTGGAAAAGATGTACGACGTGCGTGCCAGCGGCAACCCCTCATCCTGGCAAGGTCCTATATGGATAAACGTCAACTATCTTGTATTCAGAGGGCTGGTTCAATACGGGTATACGGAAGAGGCACGCGAACTGGCAGAAAAAACGATATTGTTACTGGGCCGGGATTACGAACGGTTCGGCGCCTTACACGAATATTATCTGCCCGATAACGGCGAACCTGTTCTAAATAAAGGATTCCAAAACTGGAACTTGCTGGTATTGAACATGGCGGCATGGCTTGACGGCAAACCGGTTATCACGGAATTTTAAATAGGGAATTAAATAAAGAAGACAAAGAATCCACCGGAAGCCACGGCTTTTTCATTAAAAATAGGAAAACTGCCAAATGCCATTATCGGATTGATTTTCAACAGTCACTTGGCAACTTACTCCGAATTTCCATAAAGCGGTGTTGCTATCATACTTAAGCAAGCGATAAGATGAAACTTCCGTGAACGGGACTTAAAAACATCAAGTTTTTAAGTCCTAGTTTTTAGTTTTCTAAAAATATTGTGCGTACCTTTGCGACAGCTAAATGAAACAAAAGGAAATGACACGGAAATTCATTAATATAAAAGGAGAACTCATGGATTTATCCACTCCGCATGTTATGGGTATTCTGAATGTTACTCCCGACTCCTTCTACAACGGAAGCCGCAAACAAACGACACAGGAAATTACCGACCGAGTAAACCAAATTATAGAAGAAGGAGCAAGCATTATCGATATAGGCGCTTACTCATCCCGCCCGAATGCCGAAAATATTTCTGCCGAAGAAGAGATGCAACGCTTGCGTACCGCACTTCACATTATAAATAAAGAGCATCCCGACGCTACTGTTTCGGTAGATACGTTCAGAGCAGACGTTGCCGCCATGTGTGTGGAAGAATACGGCGTAGCAATTATCAATGATATTGCCGCAGGAGAAATGGACAGCCATATGTTCGATACGGTTGCACGCCTGAATGTTCCTTACATCATGATGCACATGCAAGGAACTCCGCAAACCATGCAAAACACACCGCATTACGATAACCTGATAAAAGAGATATTCCTTTATTTTGCCGTCAAAATTGAACGTTTACATGCTATGGGTGTAAAAGATATTATACTCGATCCAGGCTTCGGATTCGGTAAAACCACGGCACACAATTACGAGCTTCTAAATAATCTACAAGAGTTCAGCATATTCGACATGCCTTTACTGGTTGGAGTATCCCGAAAATCAATGATATACAAGTTACTGGGAGGAAGTCCTTCCGACGCCCTCAACGGGACCACCGCACTTAACACCATCTCCTTATTAAAAGGAGCCGACATCCTCAGGGTACATGATGTAAAAGAAGCCGTCGAAACCGTAAAAATTGTAGAAGCCATGAGAAATGGCCTTAACCTTTAAACCCATTTGAATATGTTTTCCTTTATCAACTTCAGCATTAAAGATTTCATCGATATCCTGCTTGTAAGCTTAATGCTTTATTATACTTACAAGTTTATGAAAGAATCCGGCTCTTTGAAAGTATTTATCGGAATTTTAATCTTTATACTTATCTGGTTGCTCGTATCTCAAGTTCTGGAGATGAAACTATTAGGAGCCATCTTCGACCAAATGGTACAAGTGGGAGCCATTGCATTGATTATTCTATTTCAAGACGAAATCCGAAAGTTTCTTACCACACTGGGATCACACGAGAAAGCAAGTAAACTGTTTCGTTTCCTTACAGGAGCTAAAAAAGAAAATACGGACAGAACAGAAATCATGCCGGTTGTCATGGCATGCCTTAATATGAGCAAACAAAAGGTGGGTGCGTTGATTATCTTTGAAAAGAATGTGCCTCTAAACGACATCATCGCTACAGGAGATGAAATAGACGCCAATCTGAACCAACGCCTTATAGAGAATATATTCTTCAAGAACAGCCCTTTACACGACGGAGCCATGATTATCCGTCATAAGCGCATCGCTGCGGCCGGTTGCATTCTTCCGGTATCCCATAGTTCAGACATCCCCAAATCTCTAGGCCTCCGTCACCGTGCCGCATTGGGTATTTCACAAGAAACGGACGCACTGGCCGTAGTAGTATCCGAAGAGACCGGAGGAATATCCGTTGCCTACAAAGGACAATTCCACCTGAGACTGAATGCGGAAGAATTGGAACGGTTCCTCACAGCAGACGAGGTAAAGTAATTTATTCCATTCAGGTTTTCAAATTCCTCGGAACGGGGTATTTGGCAGGACTGTATTTATCTGAAAAATCAGATTGCGGATTTGGGATGAATGGGAGATTGTTCCCATTAGGTTCGCGTGTTTCATCAAACCGTTCTAGGGTAACGTTCAAAAAAGACATTTTTTATAGAAGAAAGCGGTTCCCTACAGAAGGGAAACGGATACGGAGGCTAATTCAACATCAGACTCATATAAGGTTGCTCTGCCTGGAACAACTTCTGTACCAAGCTTTCCAAAGTATATTCTTTATATTCCCTCTCCGAAAGCCTCCCTACGGTACATTCGCCGTTCTCTATGGCATAATAACCATTGTTTTCGGGAATAGCCTCATCTCCGTCCAGATGACAAGAAAAGGATTCACCCGGATGCGTTTCCGCATACAAAGAGAGCATTCCCTTTACCGATATAATCCGGGCCATTCCCAAGAAAATAGGGGAAGAATCTTTTATCGGATGAATATATTCCAAATGTTCCGTACCATAAACCGAAAGAACCTTCCGGCATAGCATATCTTTCGCTATCGGCGTAGTATATAGCATTTCCTGAATAACCGGAACCGCGTTTTCTTCCACACAAAAAGCAAGTCCGGTAATCTCTCCTTCTTGACGGGCAACCATCACCAGCCCTCCGCCCAAACGCATATCAGCCAAAATCACCCGGTAATCTTCCAAAGTATGTTGAATACAGTTCGGTCTTTGTCGCATCTTCGCATTGAAATAATCATAGGTTTCCGCCTCTGCGTTCTCACAAACCTCCACTTCGCATTTGGAATCAAGAGCCTCCAACCCGGACAACTCCACAGCCGTCCGCCCGTAATAGAAGCAAGCGCCGTAACCGGATTTCGCATAATATTCCCGCAACCAGCTTTCCGCAGGAATCAGCGTACTCAAGAAAATGCCCTCCTCATACATACGGCGATGTGCCTCTTTCAATAATTGTTTCATCACCCCATGCCCCCGGAAATCGGGATGCGTACAAGCCCCTGAAATATACGCCGTATTTATCTCACGGGCATAGAAAGTCATCGGATAAGGAATAGCCTGTAAAGCGGAAACTACGCGCCCGTCTTTCACAACGACTCGGTTTATCTCCTCTTTAAACCGCATGGAGAAGTACAAATCAACAAAATCATCGCCATCGCTGAAGCAACATTTCCATAAAGCCTTGACTTCTTCTTTCACATCCATACCACACATACTTTTAATACGTCTTTTCTTCAAACACCCGCGACGCCCTATTGTTTCCGCATTCTACTTCAATCTGGCCATGCATTTCTCCAACAAGATTTCCGGATAGTAAGATAGTTTAGCTTTACGCAGTCCTTCCAATCCCAAATCCTCTTCACGATTCACATAGATGTATTGTTCAGGAATATGAAGCGCAAACTCATTGTTAATCATCGTATATGCGCCCTCAATATCCGTATTGGCTTTTTCCACGCAAACATCAAACGTCTCATGATTAATAGGCATTCCGAAAGTAAAAGCCACAATATTTCCACTCACATAAAGTACGCCTCCGCGCAATCCCAACTCCTCGAAATGAGCCAAAGCAGCCGTCATGGAACGCCGTTCGGCCTGTAAAGCCGTGTCTTCGGCACAATTGTTCGTTTTACACCATTCGGCTTCCAGTTTCAAGCAATCGGGAACCAATTCGGAAGTCAGTTCTTTATACTCATAATCCGAATAAGTATTTTTAAAACGGTTGATATGATTTCGTTTCGGTTGATATTTCTTTCCCTTTAACGTCGCCAAATCAGAACGCAGATAAATATAATCGAAATAATCGCGGTCGGCCGAGAATTCAAACTGTCCGGGCATTACCTCCTCAATATCCTCCTTCATGCTTGTACAAACACCCAACATCCGAAAAGGCTGTCCCTCGTTCCTCGCATCCTCAATCATCATTCCGAGCACAGTTTTTAAATCACCGTTGCCTACCGGCATCATATAAGCCAGCTCCCCGTCCGCATAGAACCTGAAAAGCAGAAAACCGCCCAATTCGGCATATTCGGTATGGTAAAGGAAGCGCCAACTATACAAGTTGGAAAAAGACAAATCACAATTTCGGCGATGGCTGATAAACGTATAAGACTGAATGATTTCCTTGTCTGCAAGAGTAATCTCTTTAAATGGTATCATATGTATAAATCTTCTTTTATTCGTATAACAAAAGTAGAGATATTTTGTTATATATATGGAACGCATTGTAAGAAAATTTAGAGATTTAACGGTTGCGATTAAAAAACATTCAATTTCTTTATTCTATCTATAAAAAATATTTTGTTTTGCAATGTCAATATTACAATTATATGTACTTTTGCAACGTGAAAAACATACACTTCTGACCTAACATAACATATTAAAATATATTATCATGGATTTAATGAATGAAATCGTAGAACGCGCGAAAGCCAACAAACAACGCATCGTTCTTCCCGAAGGTACTGAGGAACGTACCTTAAAAGCTGCCAACCAAATTTTGACAGACGGTGTTGCAGACCTTATTTTATTGGGTAATCCCAACGAAATTATGATACTCGCTACCAAATGGGGATTGGGAAACATCGGTAAGGCTACCATCATCGATCCGGAAAATCATCCCAAGAAAGAAGAATATGCTCAATTGCTTTGCGAGCTCCGCAAGAAAAAAGGTATGACGATTGAGGAGGCACGCAAATTGGTTACCAACCCGTTGTATCTAGGATGCCTTATCATCAAATCCGGAGATGCCGACGGACAGTTGGCCGGTGCACGCAACACCACGGGTGACGTACTTCGCCCGGCTTTGCAAATCATCAAAACCGTTCCGGGAATCACTTGCGTTTCCGGTGCTATGTTGCTGTTGACCAAAGCTCCCGAATACGGCGAACACGGAACACTCGTAATGGGTGACGTTGCTGTAACTCCTATGCCGGACGCTAACCAACTGGCTCAAATTGCTGTTTGTACCGCACAAACCGCTAAAGCTGTTGCCGGACTGGAACCTCGCGTAGCTATGTTAAGCTTCTCAACCAAAGGTTCTGCAAAGCACGAAGTGGTAGACAAAGTAGTAGAGGCTTTGAAGATTGCAAAAGAAATGGCTCCCGACTTGAAAATCGACGGAGAATTGCAGGCTGACGCCGCTTTGGTTCCGCACATCGGCTCGAGCAAAGCTCCAGGTTCGGAGATTGCCGGCAAGGCAAACGTATTGGTTGTTCCTTGTTTGGAAGTGGGCAACATCGGTTACAAGCTGGTAGAACGCTTAGGTAACGCTACCGCTATCGGCCCGATTCTGCAGGGTATCGCCCGCCCGGTAAACGACCTGTCACGTGGTTGTTCTATCGACGATGTTTATAAAATGATTGCTATCACTGCTAACCAGGCTATTGCCGCAAAACAAAATTAAAAACGCATCATGAAAATATTAGTTTTAAACTGCGGAAGCTCGTCCATTAAATACAAACTGTTCGAAATGACGAGCAAAGAAGTGCTTGCCCAAGGCGGTATCGAAAAAATCGGTTTGAAAGGTTCTTTCCTGAAACTTACTTTGCCGAACGGCGAAAAGGTAGTGTTGGAGAAAGATATACCCGAACATACTACAGGAGTGGAATTCATTTTCCAGACACTGACAAGCGAAAAATACGGCGCATTAAAATCATTGGACGAACTGGATGCCGTAGGTCACCGTATGGTACACGGAGGCGAACGGTTCAGCCAATCAGTACTATTGAATAAAGAGGTTTTAGACGCCTTCGCTGCCTGCAACGATTTGGCTCCGCTTCATAACCCGGCCAACTTGAAAGGCGTACATGCCGTATCGGCTTTACTTCCTGACCTTCCACAGGTAGGAGTCTTCGATACCGCATTCCACCAAACTATGCCGGATTATGCTTATATGTACGCTATTCCTCACGAACTGTACGAAAAGTACGGCGTGCGTCGTTACGGTTTCCACGGAACATCTCACCGTTACGTTTCTCAACGCGTATGTGATTTCTTGGGAATCAAGCCCGAAGGAACTAAAATCATTACTTGCCACGTTGGTAACGGAGGCTCTATTTCCGCTATCAAAGATGGAAAATGCATGGATACCAGCATGGGACTTACTCCGTTGGAAGGATTAATGATGGGAACCCGTAGCGGTGACATCGATGCCGGAGCAGTTACCTTCATCATGGACAAAGAAGGATTGAATACAACAGGGGTTTCCAATCTGCTGAATAAAAAATCCGGATTGCTGGGCGTATCGGGCGTATCTTCCGATATGCGCGAAATACAGTCGGCTGTCGATGCCGGTAACAAGAGTGCCATTCTTGCACAAAGAATGTACTACTACCGCATTAAAAAATACATCGGCGCTTATGCCGCAGCGTTAGGCGGTGTGGATGTTATCGTATTCACAGGTGGTGTGGGTGAGAATAAAGACGACTCTCGTGAAGCTGCCTGCGAAGGTTTGGAATTCATGGGCGTAAAACTCAACAAAGAGCTCAACAAAACCATTCATGGCGAAGAGGCTGTCATCTCTACTCCGGACTCTAAAGTAAAAGTAGTGGTTATCCCTACCGACGAAGAGTTGATGATTGCTACCGATACATTGAATATACTAAAGAAATAAGGAATCGGATAAGAAGAAGAGAATGTTTCAAAGCTCCATTTTAAAGAAAGAACGCTTTTAATCAGAAGCTTGACGTCTCTTATCAACCATAAAGAAGAGCCATATCACTACTCGAAAACAGAGTATGATATGGCTCTTTTTATGGATGATTCTAATCTGTGAGTATTGTAGAGGGAATATCTTTGTTTTGCAACAACCGTTTCATTTCCCTCATTATATTTATCCCAGACATATTGAAAAATAATGCCCTCTAAATCTACCTCCTTAACAGGCGTCAATAAATGAATCAACGATTGTTAATCATCGAGATCTGACCTCCAATATCCGTACAGACAATCAGCCTTGAATGCTTGGCAAAACAAATCTGAAATATAAAAGTAAAAAATAGAATATAACTTAATCTTCTTACGTTGCTCATTTCTCAGGAATAATGGTAATAATATATCGAGCATATGATGTCAGCCGAGGGACGGACATATCGTATGCCTCCAAGATTATGTGAATTGTTTGTGGCGAATCAACTTTAGGAGCAATAAACCACATGTCAGCTTTTCGCTCTGAACCAAGATGCAAATCTACATATCCATTATATGTTCCAGTTGGGTATTGATACCATCCACACCTCCAAGGTGTATGGAATTTCTTTGGATTGGACGCAACCTGCTCTTTTGTTATCCCCTTTTGAGCCCACATATCTCCTCTTGCAAGCCATACTGCGTCTACGTCAAACGGGTCTGGGTCTGTTATATTGGCTCTTAGTCTCACAGTGTCACCGCTGCACACAGTATGATCAAGCCCCATTGGAACTTCTATGATAGGTTTATGATTAGCTTTATTATATTCAGGAGTGACACACCATTGTAAGCGAGCTTGAAAATCATGCATTGCAGGTTCTATCCATTCTCGTAGTTGACCAAAACCTGTATCTCTGTAAACATTTTCAAAACCGTCCACTTTGTAGAAGCAACCTCCCCAACCGCCAAATGTTGGATTTTCATAAGAACGCAGTCCGTTGTTTAGCGAATACAAAAATGCGGGGGTGTCACCTTCACTGATGTAAGGCTGAGAATATAATGTGCCTAACGGGTTACCGTTGCGCATATACTGGGTGACAAAATCTCGTGTATTTGTCATTGTCCCGTAATCCCAGCTGCCACTGAAATGATGGTTGAGAAGGACGGTCGCCTTAGGGTGATAGCATTCAATGTAAGGTCCCGCTCCATCTTGATACCATATGCAATACAAAACCGCTTTACGAATCGCGCGGTCATAGTCTTCAGGGTATTTATCTTTGAGTTTTTGAAAAGCCTTCGCCGCCGTATTTCCTCCTCCCCAACATTGGATAAACACCTGACGGTCATCATCTTCGAGCAAAACTTCCACGATGCGGTCAGAACCGGGAGTATCAGGCCAATCAGTCGGATCTATTATTGGTTTGCTTCCGGGAAGAGTCTCCTTGCACTGTCCACCGCTCAATCTTATATGTTCAGGATCTTCATCCCCAACATATATTCGCTCCTTAAGATATTCAGGAGACGGATAACCGGCGTCATGCACTTTCAAGTTCGGATAAACTTTGGCATAAGCATCGAGCATCTCTGCGAGCCACGGCTCATTACTCCACCCCTTTCTTTGAAAGCATGAATTGGTCTGTATGATACCGTCAATCTGCATATCATTGGAATGTAACAAAAAATGAACCATAGAGCAGCGGTCATCTGTCTCCGCATCTGTCAGTACAATAACGCGAGGACGGTTATTTGCATTAATGTTAACAATATGGATAACGGTTATTAGAATAAATGAAATTATGTAACGCATATTTTAATTATTATGATTGATTAATTTTCTACTACATAACTCCGTTCTTATAAATGAAACATTTAATTTGTATTCCATTGAACGGTTCTATCACTCATGACTCTATATAAGACTATATTATCTAATCATCGGTTGAATTAAAGTTCTAAGTATTCATAGATTAAAAACTAATAAATATTACTTGTTTGAATATTACTTGTTAAGCTCAATGCATCATGATGAAAGGTCCAGTAGCCTTAGGGTCGTTGTCTAGTACGGGTTCGCTCATGTAATCATGATATAAATTTAGTTAATCCACAATCAATTACTTTGCTAACTCATTAAGATAATTCTCCAAGTTCGTATAGCCATTGAATGATCTAGCGCAGCCGTCATTTGGGTCATTCGGATTAAGGTCATGCTTTAATTCCCATTCATCAGGCATACCGTCATGGTCGGAATCGACGGGAGCTGGGAGACTATTCAGTATCGGCCAACTGCCGACATCATTCTGGGAGTCTATGATGCCACTTTTCAATGAGCGGTCGGACATGCGGGCTCTCTGCTTGTAGCAAGCTCCTTCATAGGTGGCACTTCCGGCTCGCACATCATTGATGATACGGGTATCAACGGCGTCTCGCACCGGTTTTGTACACCCGGCATTTTCCAATACAGCCTTATATGCGTCTTCCGGTGATTGCTCATTTATCTTCATGGCATCCCAAGGTCTATAAAGTCTCAGCTTTGAGAGCACTTCCATTCCGCCTGACGGTTGTACTCCTCCATTCCAATTGTCAGCACTTACGGTCTTATTCCCCTCTACGATATTCCCGTTGACATACCATTTGCCATAATCATCCTCGCCACGGCTTCCTGGACTTACAATTCTGTAGGATATTTTTCCTTTCCCGGTCGCGGGACCCGGTTTATAATAGTTACCCACGAAATTCACAACCATATTGCTGAATTTAGGATTGCCTGCCTGCTGTTTTTCCCCGCCATAGCTACTGTTGTATCCCCAGTTATACAATACATTATTCCTGTAATCATTATATCCTCCACCCGAAACCCAGCGAGGATTGCGGCTCGAATGATTAGCTATAAGATTATGATGATAGGTGCTATGGTTAGAGCCCCAGATACCACCAAATCCATGATTCCCTTTTGTATGATTGGACTGATACAAGCTCTCGGTAATCATGCACCATTGTATTGTGACATTCTCACAATGGTATATGGACACTGTCTCATCTATACTCCAACTGGCTGAAACATGGTCAAGAATAATATTCTTATGATAACGTGCAGAAATGGCATCGTCCGAATTTCCGGTCTCATCTCCAAGCCTTGCACGGATATACCGAATGATAACCTCATCCGCTGATATATTCAAAGGATAACGCTTTATACAGATACCGTCACCGGGAGCGGTTTGTCCGGCGATGGTTATGTAAGGATTCTTGATTCTCAACGCACTTTTCAAGTCAATAGTCCCTGAAACTCTGAAAACCACTGTACGGGGTCCGTAGGCTTCAACAGCCGCCCTGAGGCTGCCTTCGCCTGAATCATTCAGATTAGTTACCTCATAGACTCTTCCACCGCGACCACCCATAGTATATTTCCCATATCCCTCAGCTGAGGGAAACGCAAGTAAAGAATTTGATTTTTCTGCCTTAACGACACATGGAACTGTTTCCAAGAGGCAGATAAGCATGATGATGAATTTGGTTTTTGCCTTCATGATTTTAAAATATTTGATGAGGCAAAAGTACAATACAATAGGCATTTACGATTGTAATTTCTGTTCAGATTATTGTAATTCCGTATCAATGACGGTTTTTCGCCATTCATTTGGAGTCATGTGGTATCTTTTGCGGAAAACATTACTGAAATACTGTGGAGATGAAAATCCGCAATCATAAGCTATGGCAGAAAGTGTTTTTTGCGGTTCTTTTTTCAGAAGTGAGGCGGCTCGCTGCAACTTAAGCTCATTGATGTACTCCGATGGGGTCTGTCCGACAACAGATTTGAGCCGACGATAAAAAACAGAACGGCTCATACCTAAAGACGCACTAAGAGAATCTATTGAAAAGTCCGTACTGTTCAAGTTTCCCTTTATATAATCATCGACTTGTTTTATGAATTCAGTATCTGATTCAGATAGCTGCTCTTCCGGTTTGATATTTGTCATGGCCGCGCTCATCATGACTATCGGTCGGCTGTTTATTGCAGAACTGTATAAATGTTTAAGCCTCTTGAATCTGAAAACGAGCCATAGCAACACACCTGAAAAAACAGCAATGATACCATAAAAAACGGACTTGGCCCATAAAGTCTCATACCATTTTGGTAATACATCAAGGTATATAATTGAGTTTTCTATTTTTCTACAATACGCCCTGTCAGCGCAGCGTACTTCAAGAGACCAATATCCATGACCTAAGTGAGGAAGATTAAAGATATTGTCATTTACATTATGCCATGTCGTATCCTGTTCCAAAATGCGCCATGAATAGTGACATTTGTCAGGTGTATCATAACACAAAGCTGAAACTCGGATTGACACGATTTCGTCATCAGGCGAAATTTGTATAACAGAATCGGACGGAGATAGGATTTTATCATACCGATGGCCCGATTTGAAAACTGACATCTCGGTAAATATAACTTTATGTGTATCAGTTGGACTACGCTTTAAGTCGGATTTAACAGCGACTAATCCATCCCTTGAAGCGAACCAGCACTGACCGATATTGTCTTTGCAGGGCTGAGTTTCAATCAGCCCCGACAATTCTATCGGTTCAAAATATTCATTCTTACCGTCCGCCCGAACACTCAGCACAAGATCATTCTGCGTTACTATCCAATACTTGTTTTTATCCCACTCAAGAACCGAGAATACGGGTTGCTGTCTGGACAAATCTTCTCCCAAATATTCGCTAAACATCCCGGAAGAGACATCATACTGATGAATCCCTTTCCCATATGATGAAACCAAAACAATTCCGGATTTTGTTTTATAAATATGAATCAGTTCCGTTGCCGGTTGTGTAATGTCATTCCCAGACCTGAAACAATCTTCGAAAGTCATCTTATCAGTCGCAGTTTCAACCTTGGCTCTAAGCATCCCATTGTCACTGCCAATAAGCATATAACCGTCACTTTCAAGAATTGCCCTCGTTCTTGAATGATCTTTCAGAGGATATTTTTCAGGAACATAAAATCTGAGCTTGTCAACTTCATAGCCATTTTCAACAATATTTATCCCGCCACCCAATGTCGCAAGCCACATTCTACCATTTGAATCCTGAGAAATCCCATATACATAATCATGGGATAGAGTCCCGACATCTTCCCCTGCGGTATAATGATAAATATCAAAAGAACCATTTATTTTCTCACTTAATAAAACAACTCCATCATACCGAGTTCCAAGCCATATATTGTGGGCATCATCCTCAAATATCGAATATACGACGTAATCCACATCTAATCTTTTTGTCAATTTCCCATCCAGATTATATATGCAGACTTCTCCAATAGATTTCCCATTGTCGGATTCTCCACTCCATGCGACCCATAAACGATGCTTGCTGTCTTCCATGAGTGCCCTAACGATTGGATATTCCTGATTTTTTATGACCATGACATCCGAACGACATACTGATATTACTTTTATGCCGTTGGAAACACTATTCCAACTATTCCAGTCAGAATCCGCGAATTTCCGTTTAAAACGAATCCCTTTATGGGCCGAGACTCCATTTTGTGCATGAAACTGATAATCGTTGATTGAAAAAGAAATTGTCTGGCCTGAGACCGTGTTGAGATATATTGTATCATTTGCTATTTCCGCTCTTTTTAGTCTACTATTGGCATCCAGCGAATCATTTGGTCGGAATGTATAAAAATCATGACCATCGAATCTGTTCAAACCATACCATGTACATATCCATATCATACCCTGAGAGTCCTGACAGAAACCTTGTATTCGGTCGCTGGCAAGACCATTAGCCATCGTATAGATTCTTTCATTTTTGATTTGCGACATGCCAATAGAGCAACAGCATATAAATACAATTGCCAATAATGAGAAGCGTATGTGATTAAGAATCCTCAATTTCTTAATATTAATAATTTGGAATTAACAGTTTTTTAAAGAACCGTGAATTAGCATAAGAGGTCTATCATTATGCCTGTATTTATTCTCAACGTGAGTTCTATGAATTATAATTGTCAACGAATTAGCAATTATCGAAAATTATTGCCACTTTCTATTGCTCAATTACAAACAATATTCGCTATGCTCACCGAGGGCAAAGTTACAGAATCATCTCCCCACCTTGCCAATGGAAGCCTTTCAACCAAAGTCACAACGGGCAGTTCTCCTGTCAAGAGCTGGCAGACAGCACCAGCAACAATATCAGCAACTCTTCCGGCAAATCGCCCAACGTATTACGCAATGATTTATAAGCCCCTTTTTTCAATGTCTTCACCGTATTTACAGAAACGTCCAATAAGTCGGCTATTTCATTGTTGTTTTTTCCATTCAGTCCCAGCAAGATGATTTGTCGCGACTGCTGAGGTAAAGCTTCAATCGCCTTGCGAAGCAAACGGAGCGTTTCCTGATAAGTCACTTCCGAATAGAAATTCTCATCCGTATCCTCCCGTCTTATTTTCTCCAGCTCGGCCATAACAAACTGCTCTTCAATAGTCTGATGCCGGATATGACTTATACACAGATTACGTGCCGTGGTATACATGAACGAGCGCGCCTGTTCTTCCGTTTCGATGGAAAACCACGACTGATACAAACGTATGAACGTCTCCTGCGCAATATCCTGACATTCGGATTCATCCTGCAAGTAGGTCACCGAAAAACGAACCACCGCATTGAAGTAGTTCAGAAAAAAAGACTTAAAGTTAGGTTTCGGGAATCCGTTGCTCATGTTTTTTAATGATGCTTACGCGGCAAATGTACGAAACTTTTCGGAGAATATGCACACAATTCATTCTCTCTGTACTAAGAAGTAACTCTTTTCTCTTTAAAAAGTAATATTGAAAACAGCAGAAACTAAGTATGTACGATATCGTTCATAAACATAACAAATATGTGTTATGTATATATACAATATCTGTTATAACCATGTACAATACTGTACATGTCTAAATTCTGCTGACTGTTGCATTAGTATCTATGCAATCAAAAGTTAGTTTTACGACAATCGGGAGTTAGTTTTTATCATAATGTACTTTCTCATCCAGCCTATTCATCCCTCCAGCATACCTCTTTACGTGCTTTTCTATAGCTAAACCTTTGATAATAAGAAGATCAGTTCTTTTACATCCTCCTTCCTTCATAATGTTATTTTCACTTTCAGAAAAAAAATAATTCATTTTTTCACTTTTCCATTCACCCACTTTACACACTCGTGCGTTTATATACAAACGGTACTTAATTATGAGCAAACCCTTACACGAACGTTACAAGATAGCACGGCTGATAACCAAAAATATATTAGGTGAGGCTTCGGAGGATGAAAAACGTCAGTTGGAAGCATGGTTGGAGGCTTCTCCTTCCCATGCACACGAGTATACGCAATGGATAAAACGGCTGGAACACGACCTCGGTAAGGATGAACCTTCACCCTATCCTGCCTGGCAGCGGTTTAACCGGCGCATGCATCCCCGTCGTTCCCGCTTGTTCAAAACAAGTTATCTGTATGCTTACGCAGCCGTTTTCCTTTTGGCTATAGTATTCGGAGTGCTCGTTTTCTACCATCCGGAAACACCTGTCAATACAGCCATTGTACCCGGCAGCGCCAAAGCCCAACTGATTACCGAAAGTGGCGAAGATATTGAAATCAAGCCCAAGCTCCAAATAGAGTTCGCCCAAAAGACATTGGAAAAAAAGATACATAACGAAGACGGTATCCTGCATTACGATCGGCTCAATCTTCCTGCCGACTCTCTGAAAGACACTTACCATACCCTCAATATTCCCAAAGGAGGTGAATATCAGCTTGTGCTAGCTGATGGGACCCACATTTATCTGAACTCGGATTCGCGCATAAAATATCCGGTTGTTTTTACAGAAACAGATTCCGTACGACAAGTATATATAAAAGGAGAAGCTTACTTCAAAGTAGCGCACGATGAAAAACGACCTTTCAAAGTGCATACGCAACACGGAGTGATCGAGGTGCTCGGAACAAAGTTCAATGTACACGATTATGCCGACGAGCCACAAGTTGTTATCACCCTTTCGGAAGGAAGTATTGCGTATTCTCCGGGACAGAAGGAACATATTCTCAGACCTAACGAACAGATTGTTTATCATAAGGAGGGCGGCCAACTGACCCGACGAACGGTAGACGCAAGCTCTTATTCTTCGTGGATTGACGGTATCTTTGAGTTCAACAGCATGCCACTGGAGCAAATCATGAAACAACTCTCCCGCTGGTACGATGTGGACTATGAATTTAACGACCCGAGGCTGACCCGTCACCAGTTTACCGGTATTACCTATCGGCATGCTACCCTCGAGAGTCTTTTACAACTTATAGAGAAAACCACAAACATTCATTTTAAAATAAAAAACAGAACTATATACATTTCTAATTAATTCATTTATTATGAGAGAGTTTAAACATGTTGTAAGCAAAGTGTGCCTCACTTTGCTGATTGCCTTTCTCGCCTTTCCGGCGTGGGCGCAAGGTCTCGGAAACGTAACTTTGCAATTAAAAAACACCCCTTTATTGCAGGCACTACAATTAATCAAGCAACAAGCAGAAGTCAAATTCATTTACAGCGACGAAGAATTGCGCCATGCGACTCCTGTGACTGCCGAGTTGGATAACGTATCCGTTCAAACGGCTCTGAACTTAGTGTTGCTCACACAGCCTTACACGTATGAGCAGAGTGGCGAAAACGTATTTGTTATCAAACCCTTATCTACCCCCCCCAGGGCTCTGACAACCAACAGGCTATTACGGGAAAGATTGTGGACGCTAAGAGTGGCGAGGCTTTAATCGGCGCCTCCATCCTCGACCGCAAAAGCCAGAAAGGGACCGTGAGCGGAATAGACGGAACGTTTTCATTATCGGTTCCCAAAGGAACAAAACATCTGGTAGTTTCATATGTAGGATACGACATGAAAACCATTCCCGTATCCGTACCGATATTAGTCATTGCATTGGGCGAATCGAAACATTCGCTGAGTGAATTGGTGGTAGTAGGATATGGTAGTACCCAGCGTAAGGACCTGACCGGTTCGGTAGCTACCATAAAAACCGAAGAACTGCAAAATCTGCCAGCACTGACCATTGACGACGCTTTGGCAGGCAAAGCCGCCGGCGTACAGGTTATCAAATCCGACGGTTCTCCGGGCGGCGCAGTACGTATCCGTGTGCGTGGAGGTTCCTCCTTGCGAGGTAGCGTGGATCCGTTGTATATCATTGACGGAATTCCCACGGAAATTAAGAATAACTACATCTCCTCTTCCGAAATTGTGAATCCGCTGGAAGCAGCCAACTATGGCGAAGACTTCGGCAACAGTGTGTCCGGTTCATTCATGCGTGGACTGAATAGTCTGGCAGGACTGAGTATCAGCGACATCGAAAGCATCTCCATCCTGAAAGACGCCTCCGCCACAGCTATCTACGGTTCCAAAGCCGCTAACGGCGTGGTCATCATTACCACCAAAAAGGGACGCCGGGACATGAAACCGCAGTTCAGCTTTAATTATAATATGAGCGTAAGCACTCCTAAAAAAGAAAAAGTATTGAACGGGGAACAATACCTTAATGCCCTGACCCAAGCATTAGAGCAATCCAATGCCAATCTTACCAGCAATATGACATCATTAGGAGAAAACCAACAAAAAACATTCCTTAGTTATATTTCTTCTAATCAAGAAAAAATTAATTTCTTGAAAGGACTAAAAAACGCCGATACCGACTGGATTGATTTAGTAACACAAACAGGAATCTCACAAAATATAGACTTCTCTGTATCCGGTGGCGGTAAAAATTCACGCTATTACACTTCATTTTCATACTCCAACCAAGAGGGGACATTGATTAATACTGATTTTGAACGATACACGATAAAAACCAGTATCGATAACGATATTACCGAACGCTTCCATATGGGAACCAATATATCTTTCGGCTATAACAAGAATAACATTACCAACGGAGTTTATTCTCAGGCCATGTCGGCTCCCCCTGTATTATCACCTTATAACGAAGATGGAAGTTATGCCAATTACAGCACCATTCCGTCCTTGGCTAGTTCGTACATGGGATTTCAAAATCCATTAGCCGTAGCATCCGGTACCAATGAAGCTAAGACATACGATTTCAAAGGCTCTATATACGGAGATATAGATATTATGAAAGGACTGAAATTCAAAAGCATGATGTCTATTAATTATACCAACTACAATCAGTTGAATTATATCCCCAGTTATGTAAGCGTAAGCGGATTCTATGGCGTATCCGACTCGGAAGGCGGACAGGGCACACAGTCACAAAGTACTTCTACAGGAGTATTTTTCGAGAATACTTTGACTTATAACAAAATATTTAACGAAAGCCATCGGCTTAACGCCATCATAGGTACATCTTGGGAGCACCAAAAAACTAATTTTTTCTCTGCCACCGGTAAAGGTTATCCGGATGATGATTATCTTAATAACTTAGGTTCGGCACAGACACCGACAAATGTCGATGGAGCTAACCCTTCTGTACAAAATTCATTGCTCTCTTTCTATCTTCGCGCTAATTATATACTTAAAGATCGCTATTTATTTACTTTTACAGGTCGTAGCGACAACTCATCCAAGTTTGCAAAGCACAACCGCATAGGATACTTCCCATCAGGAGCCATTGCCTGGCGTATATCCGAAGAATCCTTTTTAAAGAATACCTCATGGATTGACGAAATAAAGATCCGCGCCAGCATAGGTAAAACCGGAACACAAAGTATTTCCGACCATATGTTTCGTACACTTTACTCTCCTGGCTCCTATGCGGGAAGCAGCGCTCTATTCCCTACCCAACTGGGCAATGAAGATATTAAATGGGAAAGCACTGTACAGCATGACTTAGGATTAGACTTCTCCTTTTTAAAAGGACGCGTCAGCGGTACCCTCGCTTACTATCATAAGATTACAGACGGCGCCTTATTAAGCATTACACCTGCTCCCAGCAGCGGTTACAGCACAATGGTTCAGAATATTGCTAAAATAAAGAATATCGGCGTCGAATTCGAACTATATAGTGAGTTCATCCGTTCCAAAGACTGGAAATGGAGTGGTGCCTTAAACATTTCTCACAATTCTTCGAAAGTACTGAAACTTCAAGGAGACAACTTTAGCAGTGATACCGGCCGCAATGAACTGAATCTGGGAACAACCGTATACCGAGAGGGTAAATCTTTAGGTTTATTATGCGGACGTAAAGCTGTAGGAATTATTCGCACCCAAGAACAATTAAACGATTACAAACAAAGATATCCTAGCTGGGTAAACCAATGGTCTGATTTAGGCATCGGTTCTGTAGAATTAGCATTAGATGAAAATGGCACGTATTACGAAGATGTGATCGGCAATTGTACTCCCGACTTCTATGGAGGCTTTACCAATACATTACAATATAAAAACTGGTCGTTATTAGCTACCTTTACTTTCTCTTATGGAAATGATTTAATTTATCAGAAAGATGTAACGGATATGAACTTCAACTCATTCGCTAACCGCGGAACAAGCGTTTTAGAAGGTTCAACACTGGAACGGCCTACAGGACGGCCCACTGTATTGTACAATTCGTATAATTTCCTAACGAACCTGAATGTGTATGATGCCTCATATTTAAAATTACAATCGCTAACTTTAAGTTATACATTACCTATTAAATACATTAAGAAGTTACATGTGAACGGCCTTTCCATTTACGGAACCGCCACTAATTTATTCACACTTACGTCTTATCCGGGTCCAGATCCAGCCGTAAGCGATGACCCATACAGCGTAGCAGGTGGTGGGCGTGACGTGACCTCGTATCCTACCATACGCAGTTATACAGTAGGTATCAGACTTGGATTTTAACCTTTAAACAAAAAACTTATGAAATTAAAAAATATACTTATCCTTGGAAGCTTGGTGACAAGCATCAGCCTCACCACTTCCTGTGATGACCAACTGAGTGCATTGCCCACTCAGTCGAAAGTAGACGGCAATGTAGTAGTAGACCAAAAAAGTGCCTTGGCCGCCTTAAACGGCATATACTACCGTTATGCGCAATGCGGAGTTGACAACTACAATATTTTAAGTACCCAATGTGCTAATATTTATGAAATTTATCCGGCTAATGTAGCCGGTATCATTACCTATTACCAAGGTCCTTTTATGTTTGAAACGCATGGAAATCTCTATTACTCTTACTACTCAAGTTATATCTGGAATCCCTATTACGAAACCATGTCAACCATCAATTCCGTCATCAAACAAGTAGGCGACGCTCCGGCATCTTGGTTTTCTGATAACATACAAACGGAAATTTTAGCGGAAGCCCACTGCATGCGTGCAATGGTCAATTACGATTTACTACGTTATTTCGGTTATTTTTGGGACATTAACAGCCGCTACGGAAATATCTTGCGTAGTGAGCCCTCAACAAGCAAAAACCTATCTATACCACGTAGTAACGTAAAAGACACATATAAACAAATATTGGAAGATCTGGAATATGCTATAACCAATGGAAAGGAGGAAAGCGAAAATTACAATGTCAATGTATGGGTAGCCAAAGGACAAAAAGTACGTATCCTAATGATGCGTGGCGAAGAAGGAGACTACGAATCCGCAGCCGCTTTGGCACAAGATATTATCGACAACAGCCCTTATGAATTAGAAGCACATACTACAAACATTTTCCATACGAAAGGATTAGGCAGTAAAGAAGTGATGTTCGGTATCAAACCACAAACTAAGAGCGGACAGCAAACAGCTGTAATGGAAGCCTACTACTATCGCGGTACACCACAATGGAATTATACGTCCACTTTCGAGCAACTGTTTGAAAACGACCCACGCAAGGACGAATTAATTGGACATGTTGAAGCCCAAACAATAGTATATGATTATGACGATAATGGAAATTATATGGGTTATCATTGGGAAACAGTAAAGATGGGAGTTGTATGCAAACACTTCCCGATGCACAGCATCATTGCCAATGAAGTGGAAGAAAGCCAATACATGATGCGTTTAGGCGAAATGTATATGTTATGTGCCGAAGCCTTAGTGCGTGCAAATGGAAATGCCGGTCTGAGTAAAGCGAAAGATTTGGTAAGAACGGTTATGGAACGCGCTGGTATTACAGATTTTACCGAATTGGATGCGGTAAACGACGAACATAGTTTCATGCAAGTATACTTTAACGAATATCTGAAAAATTTCTTCTGTGAAAGCGGACGGGAATGGGACATCATGTTCCGTATGCCAAAAGACATAGTTTACGCATTTAATCCAGAGTATTATCAAACCATTTACGATGATGAGGGAAAATTTGTTTCTATTGGCGAGCCGAACTTCGGAATGTCTATCTTCGGACTGCCTTCTGACGAATTTAAGAACAATTATTCTTTAACCACCGAAGATCAGAATCCTGGTTACAGTACCGCCAGTACATTGTAACACATTTGGCAAAACGGCAGTTCTCCTTTTGTTAGAACTGCTGTTCTGCCTAATCACAAACGACTATTAAAAAACGAGTTCTGCATTTTCTTTATAATTATTTTACTATGAAACAGATAAGTCTATGGATCAGCATAATCTTTTTCATCACAGCGTGCTCTGATGAAGAAGTTTTTATTCCAACCGGACAAGGAAAAAAGACCCGTAGTCTTACGGCTGAGATCTCTCCTATGTTCAATTGGCAAGATACTGCTTATATCTCACTTTTTAATGTGCCTGGAAAAGTTACTTTACCATGGTATTCCGGTGCCACATCAAATATACCGGATTATATCCTAAACGATTACAAAGCGGAAGATGGTTGGAAAATGGTATATAATACATGCTCATCTTCCAATACGGTACAAGACGATAAATATTATTTAATCTTTTATAATATTTTCAGTGGAAGATTAAGAGGATATATATATAACAAAAACAATGTAACTTCCAGCAATGATACATTTTGGCAAATCTCCTTCAATAACAATACAACTCTCTTAAACGACATAGAATTATATACTTTAGCAGGAGATACCATTACCAATAACCGCGAAATGATGGTATCAGCTCTAACAAACACTCCAACAAAAGCTTTAACCAGAGGCTGGAACGTATTTGATGCTGATTTTCTAATGTATGATCCGAACGTTATAAATAAAAATATCACCATGGCCTTAAGTGCCTACGACGTAAATACATCTCAAATTTCTCTTACTGGGGACGTGGAACTCAGTTCAAGTGGAACCATGATAACCATCACTAAAATCCCTGTAAGTAGTGGTAGTTCAAATATTTTAAGCGGAGCAATCTCAGCATTAGGAGACTTTGCCGAAAAAAAGTTTCTCAATTTTTTTGATTCTAAGAATTTCTTCCATGATAAAGATCTGGATACTTTATCAGCAAAAAGTTCGGGAAGCATTATTAAAGCCGGTGGAAATTGGTTGGTTAACAAGTTCTTTGGAAGAAAAAGTTCCACCCAAACGATTACAAGCAATAGTGATATTAAAATTTCTACTGAAGGAACGATCCAAACAAAAGGAACTATTACCAGCCATCAGCAATCGAACATTTCCCCTATCTCACATCTAATGTTGCCAGGAAGCACTCCTACACCAGAGGACATATTTCTACCTTCATATAATGAGCCTTTAGGAGTGTGGCATTTAAAATATCCTCCAACTATTGTATGCGAAAGTTTCGAGTGGTTTCATAATTTTGTAGAAATCCGGCCAGGTCCAAAAGTAACAGGAGTTCACTCTATCAGAACCCTACATACTTTAGCTGATATTACCGAAGCCGTACTTATTAACCCAGCAGTTTCTCAATATATAGAAAAATATGAAGCTACAGCCAAAATTATGATTATTGACAATAAAGCAACAAAAAAGCATTCCACTAGAAATACGGTTAAAGTTCCAAGTATTTTTATAAAAGGAGGCAATGGTTCTATCACATATACACCACTGGATATTCAAAACTATTATTTCTCTAGTAATGACTCTTTACTAATTCTTGCAAATTCAGAGACATCCAATACAATTATAGGAGAAATCCTAAATTTCAGAGAAGACGTAATAGATGCACAAGAATATATAGACTTAACCACTTATAAAAATCCATTAGAAAAAAGTTTTCCAATCGAGCTGCTTAATAAAAATGGAGTAGTAAAAGTAACAGTAACCCTTTATCCCAAATCTCCTTTCAATACTGCCCCAATTGTAACAACAAGAACATTCAAACCTCGATTTATATCACGCTCTAATGGGAACTAATAGAATAAAAAAACAACCAAAGTCTTCATTAATACTAATTTTTAGAATATGGAAAGAAAGAAAATTTTAGGGATGAGCATCCTATTGCTGGCAAGCTGTGCTCCCCAACAGCCCTCCAATCAATTCACTTTGAACGGAAGTATCGAAGGTGTGGACGGACAATATGTTTATCTTAACTATGCGTCTAATGACTCCACCCAAATAAACGACAGTACATTAGTAAATAACGGAACATTCGAATTTAAAGGAACTTTAGACAAACCCTGTGTACAAGGACTTTTGTATATGGGTAATTTCAACGATCGACAAAATAAGCAATATTGCCGGATTTTTCTAGAGCCTAAGCCAATAACAATAGCTATTGATTCCAAGAACTTCTCCGAACCGAAAATTCAAGGTTCTTTTGCACAAGCGCAGGAAGATAGCCTGAATGCCGCTATAAAAGCTATTGAAGAAGAAGCTGCCGAACTGTATAAAGCACTGGAAACAGAAACCGACAACAAGAAAGTGGCTGAAATACAGGAACAATTAGAGACATATCAAGACCGCATGAGCAAGGCTCGAATTGAGTTTGTAAAGTCACACCCCAATTCGTTTGTGGCTTCTTACTATATGCACTTCTTAATGGGAAAAATGGCTTACAATGAAATTAAGGAGATTTACGACAACTTCAGCCCAGAAATAAAGAAATATGGAGATGTGGAAGATATTGAAAAAGAATTGGCTACCTTAGCTAAAGTTCAACCGGGAGCTCCCGCACCCGAAATCCGGAAAGAAGACGTAAATGGCGATACGGTTTCTATCTCTTCATTAAAAGGAAAGGTTGTATTGCTAGACTTTTGGGCAAGCTGGTGCGTGCCGTGCCGCAAAAGTTTCCCGCATGTGAAAGAACTTTATAAAAAATATCACGATAAAGGGTTTGAGGTATTTTGTGTAAGCGACAACGACAGTACGCCGGACCAATGGAAAGAAGCGATCCAGAAAGATGGGTTGGAAAAGTTTTACCATGTGTTGCGCGGACTCCGCTCATATAAAGATGAAAACGGACGCCATCAGTTCGACCGCAGCAAGGATGTAAGCGAACAATATGCCATCCATTATCTTCCTACGAAGTATTTGATTGATAGAGACGGCAAAATCATAGGCAAATTCAATGATGAAGAATTAGATATAAAACTGAAAGAAATTTTTGGAGAGTAAATGATTGGCTCGATTTAAACATACTGTAATAAAAAACATACCTTGGTAAGAAGCATTTGAGAACAGAAAAAATTAAATAGTATCATAGCTTATATGCTTCTCAAGGATAATAAACCATTTAAATAAAAAACAAACATGAAAAAATTACTTTACTCCGGTATTGCAGTCGCTCTGCTGGCAAGCTGCGCCCAACAACTACCCAAAGACCAGTATCGGTTAAACGGAAACATCCAGGGTAGGGATGGACAATACATCTACATGGTGTACGCGGCCAACGATACAACGGTCGTTAAAGACAGCGCCCTAATCAGCAACGGAACGTTCGAGTTCAAAGGAAAAA
>ERZ825137.1810-NODE-1810-length-26324-cov-3.686779_pt1 | contig 26324 bp, 23 predicted proteins | sample MGYA00519873_ERZ825137 | MGnify/ENA primary metagenome ERZ825137 (study PRJEB31778, sample SAMEA3449190) | human gut metagenome | biome: human gut; feature: human-associated habitat; material: faeces | place: United Kingdom | collected 2010/2012 ...
TCCGTGCCCTGCACGAGCGCGGTAATGTCCTGCACGACAAGGTCAATGCGCAGGTCGGGCTTATCGGAGCCGTACTTCTCCATTGCCTCAAGATAGGGGATGCGGGTGAACGGAGCCTTGGAAGCAATATCATAAGTGCCGTACTTTGCAAAAATCGGAGGCAGCACATCCTCAAGGACAGCGAAAACATCCTCCTGCGTGGCGAAGGCCATCTCCATATCGAGCTGATAGAACTCGCCGGGGGAACGGTCGCCGCGCGCGTCCTCATCGCGGAAGCAGGGGGCGATCTGGAAATAACGGTCAAAGCCGGAAGTCATAAGCAGCTGCTTGAACTGCTGCGGAGCCTGCGGCAGAGCATAGAACTTGCCAGGGTGCTTTCTCGCAGGGACGAGATAGTCACGCGCGCCCTCGGGAGAAGAGGCGGTGAGTATAGGCGTGGTGATCTCAAGGAAGCCGTGCTCGGTCATCGCCTGACGCAGAGCCGCGACGACATTGCAGCGGAGAATGATGTTCTTCTTGACAGCGGGGTTTCTGAGGTCGAGATAGCGGTACTTGAGGCGCTGGGTCTCATCAGCCTCGCGGCTGCGGTTTATTTCAAAGGGCAGCTCGTTATAGCGGCACTTGCCGAGGACCTCGATCTTCTCGGGGACGACCTCGATATCGCCGGTCGGGAGCTTGGGGTTCTTGCTGGCGCGCTCGCGCACGGTGCCCTCGACAGAGATAGTGGACTCCTTATTGATGCCCTTGACGATGGCCATCATGGCCTCGTCCTCAATGACGACCTGAGTCGTGCCGTAAAAATCGCGCACGACGACGAACGCAAAATTGCTGCCGACCTCGCGGACGTTCTCCATCCAGCCGACTATTTTGACCTTCTGCCCCACGTTCTCGATGCGGAGCTCATTGCAGGTATGTGTACGGGATTGTGTCATACTCTTTTCTCCTATCTATAAACAGCTGCTTACTCTTTTATAACAGCGCCGCTGTTTCTTTCTTTTATGACAGCAGCGATGTGCTCCGCCGCGGCCGCCGGGCTGAGCTTGACCTGCTCGCCGGTCTGCATATTCTTGACGGACAGGACGCCCTCGTTTATCTCGTCCTCGCCCACAAGCACGACAAACGGCACTTTCAGCTTATCGGCATAGCTCATCTTGGCCTTGAACTTTTTCTTTTCGCCGTAGAGCTGGGTGCGCACACCGCCGGCGCGCAGAGCCGTCGCGGCGGAGATGGCGAAGCCCGCGTCCTCGGTCATGGGGATAACGAGCGCATCGCACGGTGCGGTGACGATCTCATCTGACAGCAGCCCCTGCTCATTGAGCACATAGAACAGCCTTGTCAGCCCTATCGAGATGCCGACGCCGGGCAGCTGCTTATCGGTATAATACTCGGCGAGGTTATCGTACCTGCCGCCGGAGCAGACGGAGCCTATCTCCGGGTGCTCGGTCATTTCGGTCTCATAGACCGTGCCGGTGTAATAATCCAGTCCGCGCGCGATAGTGAGGTCGACGGCGAAGTTCTCCTCCGGAACGCCGAAAGCCGCGAGGTAGCCCGTGACGGTCTTGAGCTCGTCGAGCCCCTGGTCAAAGGTCGCGTCCATGCCGCGGTAGCGCTCGAGCGCTGCGATGACCTCATCATTGCTGCCGCAGATGGCCATGAAGTCAAGCACGTTCTCAGCCTTGCAGGGGAGCATTTTGACATCGTCAATGAGGAGCTGGCGCACTTTCTCCGCGCCGATCTTATCGAGCTTGTCGACAGTGCGCATAATGTCCCCGGCGCGCTCGCTCATGCCGTTCATGGCATAGAAGCCGTTGAGGATCTTGCGGTTGTTGACCTTTATTTTGAACTTCGTTATGCCGAGCTTTGAGAAAGTGTTATAGATAATAGCGGGGATCTCCGCCTCGTTTATGATGTCAAGCTTGCCGTCGCCTATCACGTCGATATCGGCCTGATAAAACTCGCGGAAGCGGCCGCGCTGGGCGCGCTCGCCGCGGTAGACCTTGCCGATCTGATAGCGGCGGAACGGGAAGGTCAGCTCACCATAGTGCCCGGCGACGTATTTTGCCAGCGGGACGGTGAGGTCAAAGCGCAGAGCAAGGTCGCTCTCGCCTTTCATAAAGCGGTATATCTGCTTCTCGGTCTCGCCGCCGCCCTTGGCGAGCAGCACCTCGGCAGATTCGATTACTGGTGTGTCAAGCGGCGTGAAGCCATAGACGGAATAGCTCTGACGGAGGATCTCCATCATGCGTTCCATCTTCATCTGCTGCTCCGGCAGCAGCTCCATAAAGCCGGAAAGCGTGCGCGGTGATACCTTTGCCATATATGTGCATCCTTTCAATATACGCATGAATTCCGAAGCCGTTCATGCAGACGGCTTCGGAATAAAAACGCGCTGTATAGCTGCCGTGCGGCTTATCTCTTCTGGGGGTTGACGATGTTGCGCCAGTCAAGGTCGCCGCGGCGCAGGCCCTGAACGAGCACCTCCGCCGTCGCGGCGTTGGTCGCAAAGGGGATCTGGTACTGGTCGCACAGGCGCTCTATCTTGTTGATATCGTCAAAGCCCTTGGGGTTTGCAGGGTCGCAGAAGAAGAGCACAAGGTCGATCTCATTGAAGGATATGCGCGCGCCGATCTGCTGTGCGCCGCCCTGATCCGCGTGCAGGTAAAGCGTTATCGGAAGGCCGGTCGCCTCCGAGACAAGCTTGCCCGTGACATGGGTCGCGCAAAGCGAGTGCTCCGCCAAAATGCCGCAGTAGGCAATGCAGAACTGCACCATAAGCTCTTTCTTTCTGTCATGCGCCATCAATGCAATATTCATACTCTTCTCCGTTTCCTTGTAGTTACATGTCTTCGGTCAATAATTATATACACAAATTCCCGAAACTTCAATAGCTTTATTTAAGAAGCGTCATTTCCGTCTCGGAGGTGTCGCTGTAGCCCATTATGGTGATGTAGGCATCCATGATGTGGCGCGCGATGAACTGCACGTCAGCACCGGCGCCGCCGCGCTCGACGACGACGAATATCGCGACCTCTGGATCTTTATACGGGGCATAGCACATGAAGATACCGTCGTTCTGGATGCCTTCGCCCTTCTGTGCGGTACCGGTCTTGCCGGCGACGCGCCACTGGCAGTCGACCCAGACGTTGACATTCTTCTCGTTTATATAGTCGTTAAGCACCTGCCACATGCCCTCGTGCACCGCCGCCCAGTTATACTCGGCGGACTCGACAGTGCTCATAACAGTGGGCTCGCGGTCATAGAGCTTTTCGCTGTAATCATAGTTTCTGATGGATTTGAGGATGGACGCGGAATAGCGCGTACCGGAGTTTGCGACCGTCGCGCAGTATTCGGCCATCTGTATCGGTGTAAAAACGCTGTCGGACTGGCCGATAGCGGCCTGCAGGGTATCGCCTATTCGCCACTCGGTACCGGCATAGTCCATGTGGTTTGCCTGATTGGACATATTGCCCTTGGCTTCAACAAGCTCAATGCCCGAATATTCGCCGAGACCGAAGTTCGCAGCAAACTTGCCGAGGTCGTCGACGCCGAGGTAGTTGCCGATGGAGTAGAAATAGTAGTTGCACGAGTCGCGGATAGCGGTCGTGACGTTTTCCTCGGGGTGGGTCAGATGATCCTTCGTCGAGTTCCAGATCCAGCACTCAGGCGCGTAGCCTTCGGCAGCGTACCTTGTGTAGACGCCCTCGCACTTTATTTTGTCCTCAGTATTTACTATGCCCATTGTGAGCGCAGCTATTGCCGTGCAGGGTTTGAAAGTAGAACCGGGGGCGTAGGTGCCCATCAGCGTGCGGTTAAAGAGCGGGGCATTCTCCGCTTCGAGCAGCTCCTGATAGTCCTCCAGTATCGTCGCGACATTGTAGGTCGGCCAGCTCGCCATCGCAAGCGGCTCGCCGGTCTTGACGTTCACGACCACGGCAGCAGCACCGGTAATCTCATCCTTGAGGTCGACGTTATAGTCGCCTCGCGCCGTGCCCTCGGCGCGCTTCTGGGCAATGTTCTGCTTGAGTATTGACACGCCGTTTGCAAGGATACGCTCGGTCTGCTCCTGCAGGACGCTGTCGATCGTCAGGTACACGTGGTTGCCGGGCTCCGGCTCCTCCTCGTATACCGTCGCGAGCACCGTACCGGCGGAATTTCGCGTCTCGATGACCTTGCCGTCCTTGCCGTGGAGGTAATTTTCAAAGGCGTACTCGACGCCATCCTTACCGACCATGGCGTCGGTCGAATAGTTCAGCAGGGAGTATTTCTCATACTCCTCCTGAGTCATAAGGCCGGTGTAGCCAAGGATATGCGCGGCGTATTCCGTGCCGTACTTACGGCTGTATGCACGCTCGACCTCGATGCCGACGAGCTTGTTTTCCATGATTGACGAGATGAGCTTCATGCTCGCGTCCTCGACGAAGATATAGTCGGCAGTGTTGACGGCGTAGCGGACGTTTATCGAGTAACGCACGCCGGCGATGATGCGCATCTCCTCGGCGGAGTAGCTGTTGTCGATATTATATCTCGTGCGCATATAGCTCATCAGCTCGACCGCCGTGGAGTCCGGGTCTATCTCCTGACGGACATAGTACGCGTCAAGCATCGTGCGCTGGATAGCCGTCATGTCCGGGTCGTACTCGAACGGCGGGGTCATGGTTATGGGCAGGTCGTCGGTATATTCATCGCCGTAGCCCTGGACCATGTGCACAAGCTCGAGGATGACCGAGTTCGGGTCATCGTTTGCAAAGAGCTTGTCCGTATCTATCTTCAGGTTGTAGGTCTCCTCATTGCTGACGAGGGTACGGCCGTAGCGGTCATAGATATTGCCGCGCGCAGCGGTCACTACACGCTCGGTATTCGTAAGCTCGCTGCTGCGGTTGTAGTTTGCCTCGCCCTCTATGATCTGGAGCTTATAAAGCGCCACCAGATACACCGTCAGGAGCAGCAGGATGAGGATAACAAGCCCCGCAACTCTGCCCGGTTTTACAAGTCTGTTGTGCATTGCAAGTCCTTTCCCTTACTTGATCCACTTTGCCGGCGGGAAATATGCCACCGCCGAAAACGGCAGTGACCAGAGCGTCTGGACAATGACCGTCGAGAGCATCGCCCCGCTCCATGTATCGCCCGCCAAGGTCTTGAGCATCTGAAGCACAGCCGTGATGAACAGCGCCGCAAGCGTGATGCCCATGAAGGCAAAGAAGCGCCGGTTTATAAAGAACTGGGACACGAACGCCGCCGCGAACGACAGCGCCGGCAGAACCAGCGCGAAAAAAATCGTATGCTCCACAAAGGACATATCAGCGAATATGCCCATGATGAGCGAAAACAGCGGGCCGAGCGTCGCGCCTTCGAACATCCCGACCGCCACGGCGACCGCCGGCAGCACCATCGGGCACGAGCCGAACAGCCTGAAATGGCTGAGGATCATGTTCTGCGCCATCAGCGTCAGGAGCATGAACAGCGCGTATCTCAGCACGCGGTGTATATTTATCTTTTCAAAAAGATCCTTCAACTCTTATTCCACCACTTCAAAGCTCTTGATAATGAACACCTGCACGAGCGAGTCCAGATTGCACTGCGGCTCGACTATGCCGTATTCTATCTGCCCGCCGGCCTCGGTCTGCACAGCTGTGAGCGTACCGATTACGAGCCCGGAGGGGAACGCGCCGCCGGAGCCCGAGGTCAGGACATCGTCCCCGACGAATATCTGCGCGCCGTCAGCAAGGAACGTGAGCTTCGCGGTCTTGTTCTTCATAAACGAGTATTCGCCGACGACCATACCGGAGTTGCCCGCCGCGCCGACGAATGCGCCGACGCTCATGTCAACGTCGATAAGCGTGCTGACCGTCGCCCAGTTTGTGCCGAGTTCGGTGATCTGGCCGACGACCGCGCCGTACTCGGTTATGACCGGGTCGCCTATCTCGATGCCGCTGGTCTCGCCCTTGCTTATCGTGAATGACGACGACCAGTTTGACGACGACCAGAGCACGACCTTGGCCGACTCCATCTCATAATCCGTGTGCTTTTCGCGCAGCTCAAGGAGCTTGCGCAGGCGCGTGTTCTCCTCGGAAGCGGCGATGCCGTCGCGCGCGGACTTCTGCGCATCCGCAAGCTGGGAGCGGAGCGATTCGTTCTCCGCCATGAGCGAGTCATAATCGTACAGGTAGCCGTACAGGCTGTCGAACCAGTTGACGGCTGAGCTCAGAACCTTCTGCATAGGCGCCTTCACGATGCCCGACACGTTCTGCATAAAGCTTATCTTGCCGCCGCGCGCCGCGGCGCCGAGCGCGATTATCAGCACGACCGCGCCGACGATGATGCCGACACGTATTCCGTTTTTCTTCAGGTATTCTTTCAAAGAAGTCCAACTCCCTGCCTGTTGAGCATTTTACCGAGCCTGCACAGCGGCAGACCCATGACATTGAAAAAGTCGCCCTCTATGCCCTCTACGAAGAGCGCGGCCTTGCCCTGCGCGCCGTACGCGCCAGCCTTGTCCATCGGCTCCCCTGTGGCTATGTACGCCGCTATCTCCCGCTCGGAAAGCTCGCGGAAGCGGACGCGGCTCGTTTCATATTCAAGCATCTCCTGCCCGTCCTTGATGACGCACACGCCGGTATACACCTCGTGCGTCTCACCGGAGAGCTCGCGGAGCATTTCGGCGGCCTGCTGCTCTGAATGCGGCTTTCCGAACACCTTGCCGTGGTGCCAGACGATGGTATCCGCGGCGATAAGAACGTCTCCCGCCGCGCAGTGCCCGGCGACCTCGCGCCCCTTGTGCGCTGCGAGCGCCATCACGAGCTCACCCGGGGTGAGTCCCGCGGGCGCGACCTCCTCCCCCTTTGCGGGGATGATCTTCATGTCCTTTACGCCCAGCATCTCCAGAAGCTCCTTGCGCCTCGGAGAGCCGGATGCGAGAATAATGCTCATTTTCTTTTTCCTCTTTGCTGATTGCTTTTTAGTCGACTCCGCGGTAGTAGAGCCCTCTGGTGAGTACGTTCGGCTTATAATCCGACAGACCCATATAGCCCTTTGCGACCTCGACGCACTCTCTCATGCCCTCGGTCGTGAACATCATGCGCAGTCCCCACGCGCCCGCGGCATAGACGTCCTCCGCCTTATCCGCAAGGTAGAGCTTATGCGCGTTATAGATAACATTGCGGCAGCCGAACTCTTTCACGACCGGGAACACAGAACCCATGCGGTCTGCCATCTGCCCCGGAGTCTGGCAGTTGCAGCGCCCCGCGCTGTGGCGGATGATACACTGGTCGGACACCATGAGCGGGATGCGGCCGTATATGATAAGCTCTGTATCGAGCGGCTTTATCATGTCCCTGATCTGCGACAGCCGCAGCTCGAACGACGCTGTGGCGGAAATGAAGCCCGCCTGACGGATGACCTCCATCGAAAGGGCGTTGAACGTATTTAGTCCGAAGTCCCCGCGCAGCTTCATCCCGGCCTTCTTTGCAAGCATCGCATGGCCGAGGTTCCCGACAAGCGCTTCATTCACGCCCTGGTCGAACATGCGGCTGAGCATATCGTACACCGCGGCAGCCTCATTATCGGCAATGACGCGCGGCAGCACCGCGACGGGTATAGTCCCCTGCTCTGCAAACGGGCGGAGCAGGTCGAGCTTCTCCGTCATAAGAGTGAGGGGAACATAGAGGTATTGGGGCTTGAGCGCGGCAAGCTCCGGTGAGAGCTGCTCCTCCGTCAGCACCTGGAATATCATCGCGGGGTCGCCTGTCGGCAGTTTGCCTTTCGGCTTCTCCGGCAGCTTCCCGACGCGGCGGATCGGCGGCTTTGCGCGCTGCTCCGACAGCTCCGACACGAGCCTGCGGCGCAGGTCGTTTATCTCCGACGCCGGCAGATACAGCCCTGGGTCGGCCTGCGCCCGGTTCTCGACGCAGTTATATGGCGTGCCTCCGGTCTTGAACATCTGCTCGGTAATATACGTGGCGGTGAGACCCTGCCCGCGTGCTTTCTCGGGCACGCCGCCCATGGCCGCGGCACGGTTGCCGTCATCGTCAAAGGCGATGGCCTTGACCGGCATCCCCTTTTCGGCCACGGTGTAGAAATGCACGGGAACGCGGCGCAGCTCCCCCTCGGAATAGCCCTTGCGGGCAAGGGTGAAGAGCTTTTCGGTGTCCTTGTCCGGTTCCTCGCGGCGGCCGAACATGTCCTTTTTATCACCGTTGAAGTAGCCCTGAGTGAAGCCCTGACGGGAGAAGGCCTTTTCAAGCGTCTCCATCTCCTCGGCCGAGGGCTGGCGCTGCTCCTTGAGCGCCTTGGAATATATCTTTGTGACTATCGCGGTGTATTCTGGGCGCTTCATCCTGCCCTCGATCTTGAGGCAGGCGACGCCCGCGTCCTCGAGCTCGCGCAGCCTGTCGACAAGGCAGTTGTCCTTGAGGGACATGGGGTAATCGTCCATGCGCCCGCCGAGGCTGTACTGCATGCGGCAGGGCTGGGCGCACATGCCGCGGTTGCCGCTGCGGCGGCCTATGAGCGCGGACATATAGCACTGGCCTGACTGGCAGAAGCAGAGCGCGCCGTGGACAAAGACCTCCGTCTCGATAGATGCGTGCTGCGTGATGAACTTTATCTGCTCAAGGCTCAGCTCGCGCGCGAGCACGGCGCGGGTCATGCCCATCTCCGCCGCGGCCTCGACCCCGGCGAGGTTATGGATGCTCATCTGCGTGCTTGCGTGCAGCGGGATATCCGGCAGCGCCTGACGTATCGCGTAGGCAAGGCCGAGATCCTGAATAATGATCCCGTCCGCGCCGAGCTGCGATGCAAGGCGCGCTCTCTCCACAGCCTGCGCGATCTCACGGTCGTTGACCAAGGTATTGAGCGTGACATACACCTTGCAGCCGCGGATGCGGCAATAGCGCATCGAGCGCTCGAACTCCTCATCCGTGAAGTTCTTCGCGCCGCGGCGGGCGTTGAAGTTGCCAAGCCCCATATATATAGCGTCCGCACCGTTCTGCACGGCGGCGATAACGGCCTCCGGCGAACCCGCGGGTGAAAGAAGCTCTATCATTCTCTGCGCTCCTCTGATGATTCTGACGTATCCCTACGGCAAATTTTATAATACCGCATTAAGATACACTGTAATTATAGCACACAGCCCCCTATTGCGACAAGATAATTTTAATGTTATAATATGGCCGCACCGTAAATTATTTTCTAAGAGGACTTCAGACTATGCAGCAGAGCGCACCGGAAAATCTTATATCTCAGGCGTCGGCGGACAGGCTTATCGCCGCGCATGACGGGGACGTTGCCCTGCTGTACATATACCTGCAGCGCACGGGCAGTGACCTTGAGGGTGCGGCGCGCGAGCTTTGCCGCACGATGGGCGAAATTGAGGCCGCGCATGAAAAGCTCCTGCGCATGGGGCTCATCGGCACGGCTTCCGTCCCCTCCCCTGCCGCGCCCGCGGAACTGCCGCGCGCGGAAAGGCAGCAGGAAATCAAGCTCCCGCCCGCGGAGGAGCTGCCGGAATACCGTGCGGAGGACATCGTCCGCCGCAGCAAGGAGGACGACGCCTTCGCCGCGATTGTCGCCGAGGCGCAGAAAGTACTGGGTCACGTGCTCAGCAGCTCTGACCTCAAGCGGCTCTTCGGCATATACGATTATCTCGCCCTGCCGCCCGAGGTCGTGCTCGAGCTGCTCAATTACTGCGTGTCCATCTCCTGTTCTCCGAGCGGCGAGGGGCGGCGCCCCTCGATGCGCTTTATCGAAAAGGAAGCCTATGCATGGGTGCATATGGAGATATTCACGCTTGAGCAGGCGGAGGAATATATCCAGAAAAGCCAGCTGCGCCGCGGCGATATAGGCAAGATAAGCGAAGCCCTCGGCATCCGCGGGCGCGCGCTTACCCCATCGGAGCAGCGCTTCATAAGCTCATGGCTCGACATGGGCTTTACGCTCGACGCAATAGAGCTGGCATACGACCGCACTGTCACGAACACAGGCGCCCTTAAGTGGGGCTATATGAATAAAATTCTCCAGACTTGGCACGAGAAAAAGCTGCACACGCCGGCGGAGATTGAAGCAAACGACCCGCGCCGTAAGCCCGCATCGGCGGCAAAGCCCGCTGCAAAGCAGGACAAGCCCATTGACCTTGACCGGCTGCGCGCGGCACTCGACAAAATGTAAAGGCAGGTAAACGCATATGCGCTATGACGGGAAGCTTCTGGCAAAGGCCAGGGCGGAGCTTGAAAACATAAAGCAGCGCAATCTCTCCGAGCAGCAGCGCCGGAGGGACGAGGTCTATCGCCGCTGCCCGGAGATACAGCGCATCGACGGCGAGATGCGCGCGCAGATGGCAGAGCTTGTCCGCCTCACGATAGCGCGCGATGCTGAACTCAAGAGCAAGACCGCCGCGCTGCGGGACAATAACCTCTCGCTCCAGATGCGCCGCGCAGAGCTTCTGAATGAACTTGGCCACGAGCCTGAATACCTCGACGCGATCTACTCCTGTCCCAAATGCCGGGACACCGGCATATACGAGGGCGGCGTCTGCTCCTGCCTTGAGCGGCTCTATAACCGGGAGCTTACAAAAGAACTCGGCACACTCATGCAGAACGGGGACGAGAGCTTTGAAAAGTTCGACCTGCGCCTGTATCCGGAGTCCTTTGACCCCGCCGTGCAGGCCGCACCGCGCGAGGTAATGACGCTTGTGTTCGAGCGCTGCCGCAGATATGCCGAGAGCTTCCCGAACGTCTCCTCGAACCTGCTGTTCCAGGGCGGCACGGGCTTGGGGAAAACCTATCTCTCGGCCTGCATCGCCCGCGTCGTCGCCGAAAAGGGCTTCTCGGTATGCTATGACAGCGCGTCCGCCGCGCTCGAGAGCTATGAGCGCGCAAAGTTCGGGCGCGATACCGAGGACGGCGAGGCCGCCGCGCTGCGCGTGCGGCGCATGGAGAGCTGCGATCTGATGATCCTTGACGACCTCGGCACGGAGATGATAACCCCCATGTCGCTCAGCGCGCTCTATACTCTTATAAACACCCGTCTCGTGAACGGGCGGAAAATGATAATCAGCACAAACTGCTCGGAGGAGGAGCTGGCAAAAAAATACACGCCGCAGATATGCTCACGCATAGCGGGCGAGTTTATCGCGCTCCCCTTCGTCGGGCAGGACATAAGAAAACTGAAGAGAGGGATTTAGTCAATGCAGCACGAGATCACCGAACGCATCCCGCTGCTCGATGGCAGCGGAAACCTCACCCAGCCCGGCTACGCAAAGAAGCTCCTCCCCGTCTATCGCCGCGCCGATATAAAGGCCGGCAGGCTCCGCATCAAGGAATGGGATTACTATCTTATCAACAACGGCCGCTTTGCTCTCGCCCTTACCGTGGACGACAACGGATACATGGGGCTTGACTCCATCTCCCTGCTGGACTTTGAAAACGGCTGGGAGATCACCAACAGTCCCATGAGCTTCATGCCGCTCGGCAAGCTCCGTATGCCCGAGACCTCCGCCGCGGGCGACGTTTCGCACGGCGGGAAGAAGCACCTTATCAGCTTTAAGCATGCCGGTCTGGGCCGCCGCGTGCTCAACGCGCGTATGGATAACTTTGGCCCCGGCGGGGCGATAACGGCGCATATCGAGCTGTTTGACGAGCCTGAGGACAGCATGGTCATCTGCACGCCGTTCGATAAGCCCGGCCACTTCTACTATAACCAGAAGATAAACTGTATGCGTGCCGAGGGCGAGGTCAGCTACAACAGCGTGAAGTACGTCTTCGACCCGTCGGAGAGCTTCGCCGTGCTCGACTGGGGGCGCGGAGTGTGGACGTATCACAACACATGGTACTGGGGTTCGGCCTCATATCACGTTGACGGTGTGCCGTTCGGCTGGAACATCGGCTACGGCTTCGGCGACTGCTCCGCCGCGAGCGAGAACATGCTCTTCTATAACGGCAGGGCGCACAAGCTCAGTCAGGTGGAGTTCAATATCCCGGGAAATGAAAAGGACTTCATGTCCCCGTGGACGTTTACCTCCGACGACGGGCGCTTCGAAATGGACTTTGTCCCGATGCTCGACCGTGCCGCCTGCACGGACGTCAAGCTCATCAAGTCCGACCAGCATCAGGTATTCGGCCGCTTTACCGGCAAAGCCGTGCTGGACGACGGAACGGTGATAGAGGTGCGCGACTTCCCCGGCTTTGCCGAAAAGGTCGAAAACAAGTGGTGATGCAAGTCAATAAAGAACTGATTTAAATCGAAAAATCCGGAGCTGCTTTGCAGCTCCGGATTTTTCACATTTTTGTTTCGTATATAAGCTTGCTGTCGATCACTTGCCGAACCAGTTGATAACATGGCGCGGGCAGACGTCGACGCAGTGACCGCAGCCGACGCACTTGGAGACGTCCACAGCGGCGAGGTTATCCTTTACGACGATAGCGTCGGCAGGGCACTCTCTCTGGCACTTCATGCAGCCGATGCAGCCGAAGTCGCACATCTTCATGACCTTTGCGCCCTTGTCCATATTGCCGCAGGCAGGCATGATCTTCTGGCTTTCGGGGATCAGCTTTATGATGCTCTTGGGGCAGGCATCAGCACAGGCGCCGCAGCCTACGCAGCGCATACGGTTGACCTTGGCAACGCCGTCAACGATATGTATAGCGTCAAACTGGCAGGCTCTGGTGCAATTGCCGAGACCGATGCAGGCGAAGGTGCATGTCTTGTTGCTCTTGCCGCCGAAGAGCATGGCGGCCTGGCAGTCGATGGGGCCGGAGTAGTTGAAGCGCTTCTCCACGTGACCCTCGGTGCCGGAGCAGGGAACGAAAGCGACCATCTTTTCCACATCGCCGCCGGAGACACCAATGATCTCTGCGATCTTTGCGGCAGCCTCAGCGCCGCCCGCAACACAGCGGTTGGTGGGAGCTTCGCCCGCGGCGACAGCGGCGGCATAGCCGTCACAGCCGGGGTAGCCGCAGCCGCCGCAGTTCGCGCCGGCGAGGCATTCTCTTACAGCGGCCTGCTTGGGATCGACCTCAACGTGGAAAACCTTGGAGGCGTATGCGAGCAGCGCACCGAAGATAGCGCCCAGAACGCCCATAACAAGAATGGCAAGAAGAATTGTGTTCATGTGTTCAAGCCCTCCCTATCAAAAGATCTTCATGCCGCTGAAGCCCATGAACGCAAGCGCCACAAGAGCCGCGGAAACAAGGCAGATCGGGAAGCCCTCAAAGCACTCGGGATACTCGGAGAACTCAACGCGCTCACGCACGGAGGCAAACAGGACGATAGCAAGCATGAAGCCGAGACCGCCGGTGATGCCGTAGACGAGAGACTCGATGAAGTTGTAGTGGTTCTGGACGTTCAGCAGAACGACGCCGAGGACCGCGCAGTTGGTGGTAATGAGCGGCAGGAAGATGCCCAGTGCGGAGTAGAGGGAGGGGACCATCTTCTTGAGGAACATTTCAACAAACTGCACCAGCGCTGCGATAACCAGAATGAATGCAAGCGTCTGGAGGAAGGCAAGTCCAAGCGGGACGAGCACAAACTGGTCAATGACCCAGCAGATCGCCGAGGCGAGACCCATGACGAAGGTAACGGCAAGACCCATACCGACGGCGGTGTCGACCTTATTGGAGCAGCCGAGGAAGGGGCAGCAGCCGAGGAACTGCGAGAAGATAAAGTTGTTTATCAGGATCGCACCAAGGGAGATTGAAATAATATTAGTAAGCATTATTCTTCAGCCTCCTTTGCAGCTTCTTCAGCAAGCTGTTTTTTCTTTGCGGATTTCTTGAGCGCATACTGCATGACGGCGATCAGGACACCGAGGGTGAGGAAGCCGCCGAAAGGCATGATCAGGATGGTAGCGCCGAGATCCTCTGCAAAGAGCTGGATGCCTGCGCCGGTGCCGTCGAGAGTGAGGCGGAAGCCGTTTGCGATGTCGATAAGACCGCCGCCGAAACGGCCGGAGCCGAGGAACTCACGCACAACGCACATGATGATAAGCACGACCGTGTAGCCGAAGCCCTGGAAGATACCGTCGAAGAAGGACGGGCCAACGGGCATCTTCTGGCAGAAAGCTTCTGCGCGGCCGATGATGATGCAGTTAACGACTATCAGCGGGATGAACACGCCGAGAGCGGAGCTCAGCGCCGGGACGAAGGCCTGCAGCAGCAGGTCGACTATCGTAACGAAGCCCGCGATAACGACGACGAATATCGCCAGACGGATCTCGTCGGGGATGATCTTGCGCATTGCCGAGATAACGACATTGCAGCAGGTCAGGATGATGAGAACGGACAGACCCATACCCACGCCGTTGAAGAGAGAGGTCGTGATCGCCATGGTGGCGCACATGCCTATCTGCTGGACAAGAACGGGGTTATTGGTAATGAGGCCTTCTCTAAACTGTTTCTTGATATTCATTCAGTGCCTCCTTAACCCAGTGATTCCACAGCTTTTATAGACTCTGCGACCGCGCCCGCAACTGCGTTGGAGGTGATGGTCGCTGCAGTGATGGAGTCTATGGTTCCGCCGTACTTGGTGAGAGCGACATCATCGCCCGTGCCGACGAACTGGCCGCGCCACCAATCGCCGTATTCGCTGGCGGCAGCTGCCTTCGCGCCGAGGCCGGAGGTCTCTGCGTGGGAGATGATGGAAATGCCGGTGCACTTCATGTCGGTATCGACGCCGACAGCCATCGTGATGCTGCCCTGAGCGCCGGAGAAGGTGGTGGTGACGACATAGCCCTTGTCGCCGGCCTTGACTATTCTGTCAATGGTCATGAAGGTGGCCTGATCGTAATCGACGTCCGTGTAATCGGATGCTTCAAGGACTGCGGAGTAGGCCTTGGCGGTCTTGATGCGATCCTGCTCGGTGATCTTATCCTTGGTGATAAGGTTGACTCCGCCGAGAACGCCCGCGACGATCGCGCAGACGAGGAACAGAACTACGGTGAGCTTAACTATCTTATTCATTATGCGCCCTCCTTTGCCGCTTTCTTTGCGGCCTTAGCGGCGGCAAGGTCTTCCTTGGTGACGCCGAACTGCGGGCGGCAGAATGCCTTATCAATCGCCCATGTGCAGAGGTTCATGATAAGTATACCGTAGGATACGCCTTCGGGATAGCTGCCGAAGTAGCGGATGAGCACGGTCAGAACGCCGCAGCCGAAGCCGTAGAGCAGCTGGCCGGGCATGGTGACAGGGCTGGTGGCATAGTCGTTTGCCATGAAGAACGCGCCGAGCAGCATACTGCCGCTGAAGACGTTGTACATGACCCAGTCGGCACGGGAGTAGCCCTCGTGGCCGAAGATGAAGGTCAGCACGACGACGGTGCCGATGAACGCGGTGGGGATGCGCCAGGTGATGACCTTGCGGATGAGCAGGTACGCCGCGCCTATAAGCAGAGCGATCGCGCTTATCTCGCCGATGCAGCCGGGCATATTGCCGAGGATGATGTTCTTATAGTTCAGGTATGCGGGCATTGCTTCGCCGCTGTAGAGATAGGTCATCGGGGTGGCCATCGTGGTGCCGTCAACAACGCCCTTGAGGCTGTTGGGGACGATCCAGGTGGTCATGTGGTTCGCGTAGGACGCGATGAGGAACGCGCGGCCTGCGAGAGCCGGGTTCAGGAAGTTCTTGCCGATGCCGCCGTAGAGCTGCTTGACAACAACTATGGCAAAGAAGGTGCCAATGATGGGCAGCCACAGAGGAGAGCTTGCCGGCATCGTGAGCGCCATGAGCAGACCGGTGAGCGCTGCGGAGCAGTCGCCGATGGTGCAGGTCTTCTTCATAAGCTTGCGGTAAGCCCACTCGAAGAACACGGCGGAAGCCATGGAGACGAGGCAGACGGCTATCGGATACCAGCCGAACTGGATGATGGCGACGACGAGTGCAGGCATAAGCGCGATGATAACATCGATCATGATGCGTCTGGTGTCGGCGCCGGTCCTGACCTGCGGCTGGGACGCTACGTCAAGGACGATCTTTTCTTTCTTATCGTTCATTATTTTGCCTCCTTTGCAGCAGCTTCAGCCGCGGCCTTGGCCTTTTCCTTATCGGCCTTGGTGCGGAACATCAGCTTTGCGGTCTTGAATGCGTGAGTCAGAGGCATTCTTGCGGGGCAGTTGAATGCACAGCTGCCGCACTCGAAGCAGTCAAGAATATGGTACTTTTCCATATTCTCAAAGTCGTGCTTGCTGTAGTACATATACATGAACACAGGTTCGAGGTTCATCGGGCAGACGGAGATGCACTTGCCGCAGCGGATGCAGGTGGGATTTTCCACATGCCTGTCCTCTTCCTCGGTGAAGAACAGCACACCGGCCGTGCCCTTTACGGTGGGCGCGTCAAAGCTGGTGGCGCAGATGCCCATCATCGGGCCGCCGAGGACGATCTTGCGCGGGGTCTTAACGAAGCCGCCGCACTGCTCTGCGATGTGGCTGAACGGAGTGCCGACGCGGGTCAGGCCGTTGACCGGAGCCTTGAGGGCGCTGCCGCCGTATGTAACGATACGCTCAATAACGCTCTTGCCTTCGCAGCAGGCCTGATACACAGCATAGGCCGTGCGGGTGCTGACGACGTTGCAGCCGACGCCGGAGGGCAGCCCGCCGGGCTTGACCTCTCTGTTGGTGACGGCCTTGACCTGCATCTTCTCGCCGCCCTGAGGGTACTTGACATCCTCGGGGACGATCTCGATGCCGTACTGAGCGGGGTTCTTGGAGTTGAGAAGATCGATAGCATCCTGCTTGTTCTTCTCGATGCCGTAGTATGCCTTGTCTACGCAGCTGGCAATACGCACAAGCTCAATGCCGCGCAGCAGCTGCTCCGGGAAATTGAGCATGGTCAGATGGTCGCCGTTAAGGTACGGCTCGCACTCTGCGCCGTTGATGATGAGGGTATCGACCTTGCCGATACCGCCGCGGATCTTGACGGCAGTCGGGAACATTGCGCCGCCCATGCCGACGACACCCGCTTCGCGGATGCGCTCGAGTATTGCCTCGGGGTCCTTCATCTGCTCCTCAGTGAGGGGCTCCATCAGCTCGGGAGTATCCTGGAAATCGTTCTCGATGACCACGGACATGATCATGTCGCCCAGCGGATGGGGTCTCGGCTCTACAGCCACTACCTTGCCGGAGACAGAAGCATGAACGGGCGCGGAGACCGGAGCGGGACTCTCGCCGATCTTCTGATACATCTTCACATAATCGCCCACCTGGACAAGCGGCTTGCAGGGTGCGCCTATGTGCTGTATCATTGGAATGACTACCTGTGCGGGCGGTGCGATAACGGTCACCGGGATCTCCGGAGCCTTCATGTAATTGGGGTGCACACCGCCTTTGAACTTATAGGACATTAGCTTCACCTCGTTATTTTTTGCGTAGTCATGATTTTACTCGGTCATTCTATCACATCCTATCCTGCAATGTCTACGCTTTTTCCGTTTTTTGTGCCAAAAATTCAAGACATTTTTGTAACAATCATGTTATTTGTTTGGCAGTTTGCACATATTTTAGTTATTTTTATAACAACTTTGCATTTGGCGTTTTTTGTATAGCCGTCAGACGCGTCAGCGTAAAAACAGCCGGCGCGCAGCCTTGCGCACCGGCTGTTTTTACCCGAGAGCCACATCCAGTATCATCATCAGCAGAAAGCCCGCGACGTACCAGAACAGTCCCCTGCGGTCATCCGCTGCCGGGATCAGCTCACACACGACAACATAGAGCATCGCGCCCGCCGAGAAGCCGAGCAGCCACGGCATTATACGGCTGATGCCGGAGACGGCCATGACCGCAAGCATACCGAACAGCGGCTCGACAGCACCGGAGAGCACGCCCATTGAGAACGCCCTGCCCCGGCTCATACCCATCCTGCGCAGCGGGAGCGATACCGCGGCGCCCTCCGGAACGTTCTGCACGCCGATGCCGAGCGCGAGCGCCGCGGCGGCAGTCAGGCCGTCCGCTCCGCCCGAGAGTGCGAAAGCGAGCCCCACCGCCATCCCCTCGGGGATATTGTGCAGGGTGATAGCCGTCATCAGCATGGAGCTTTTTTCGGCGGAGCCGCCGCGGCGCAGGCGGAGGATCAGCGCATCGAGCGCGCAGAGAAAGGCCGCCCCCGCCGCCGTACCGGCAGCCGCGGGGAGCCAGCACGGGAGTGTACCCTCCGAGCGCGTCTGCTCTATCGCGGGCAGGAGCATGCTCCACACCGTGGCCGCGGTCATCACTCCCCCGGCAAAGCCCATCATCCCGGTCTGTGATTTTGGGAGCGTATCCTCACGGCAGAAAAGCACCGAGGCCGCGCCCAGAGAGGTCATAAGAAATATAAAGCCGACGCCGAGCGCAGCCCAGCCGCCAGAAGAAAGCATAGCAGATCAACGCCTTATCAGATAAATAATTAATAACGGATCGCAGTGCGACCCGTTATTTCTTTCAGTATCATACTATGCCTTTATTCTGGTATCGGTCACCCGGCGAGGGCGATAAGCTCCTTATCGGTATAGACGCGCATATTGTCAACATCTCTGTTTGCGCACTCCTGCTCAAGCTTTGCGGCCATGAGCTCGTAATAATCCCCGTCCTCTGCATTGAGCTTGCGGGCAAGGCGCGGCAGCTCCTTTTCGCAGACGGCGCGCAGATTCTCGCCCTCCTCGGCGCAGTGGTCAAGCAGCCACTCCAGCGCCTCGCGGTCGGTCATAGTGCGGTCAATATAATACTTTTGACCATAGAGGCCGTAGAGCACACGCTGCGCGTCAAGGTAGCCGATGGCCATATCGCGCCTTGACTGCTCCGCGTCAAAATTCAGCACGAAGCCGAGGTCGGAATTCGTGTGTATGGTGGTGACGTTCACATCATCCGGCATCCTGAAGCGTCTCTCCCAGCCCATGCCGGGGATGCGCACGGCGATAATGTCCTTATATCCATTGACTACAAGCGCATGCAGGGGCAGACTGTCGACAAAGCCGCCGTCGGTATAGAGCTTTCCGCCGAGCTTTTCGAGGCGGAAGCTCGGATGATAGGCGCTGGCAAGGAGCATATCGTATATCTCTTCCTCCGGCAGGTCGTTTATCTTTATTTCAAGTCCCTTACGGTCCGAGATGGAGACGGTAGAGACGAACAGCTCCACATCGGACTGCTTTATCTTTTTCGCATCGACGACCTCGCGCATCCAGGATCTCAGCGGCGCGATATCCAGCCCGCGGTTGCGGATGATCTCGAACATCTGCGGGATGAACTCCTGGATATCTCCAAGCTCGAGCTCGCCGTTCATGGCCTTGTGCAGATCCTCCTCGCCCTCCTTGTCAAGCTCGATGACCTTGGAAAGACGCATATCGTTCCATGCCGCCGCGGCGCGGGGCAGGTCGCGCATCGCCATGAGCGCACCGTTTAGCGCGCCGACGGAGGTACCGGAAACGGCGTTATACTTTATCCCCGCCTCCTCCAGCGCCTTCCACGCACCGATCTCATAAGCACCCTTGGCTCCGCCTCCCTCAAGGGCTATGGCATAGGTCTTGCTTGTGTCAAGCTTAAGCTGCATTGTATATTCCTCCTGCTTACAGGTATCTTTTTATTTTTGCATATGTTCATTATAACATAGCCCCAAGCCGCGCACAAGTGTTCTGCGGCGCGCTGCAATACGCTACAACACTCCGGATATCCACAGCGTCAGCACCGCGGCGGAAGCGCCCAGTACAAACACCGCCATCGGCGGAAGTCCCGTGTACCGGCGCGGCGGGAGCGCGCGCTGCGCGTGTCCCTCGGCAGCGCTCTTCGCCTGACGCAGCAGTTCCCCGCGGCTGATACCGGGATCATAATCGTCGCGCAGGATGAACACGGCTTCGGCAAACATATCGTCCGGGGTCTTAATAACGATCGCACGGCGCATGTTCCCGCGCAGCACAGGGCGGCTCTCCGCGTCCGCTCCCGAATACGGCGCACGGAAAAGCGCCCCGACGCTGCACAGCATTCCGCGCAGGCGCGCAGCAAGCCGCGCGCTCATGCCCGCTCCTCCACGCGGACGGTCACGACGGTCATGTCGTCATTGACCCCGTAGCGGCTCTCGGCCTCCTTGAGCGTTGCGCGGGCAAGCGCCTTCATATCGTCAAAGCCCTTGTTCAGAAGCTGCTTGAGCCACTCGTCCTCGGCGTCGACTATCACGCCGTCAGTCGCGATGACCGCGGTCGATCCGGGGCGCAGGCGCATGCGCACGGTGTCCGGCGCGATACCGGCTCCCATGGAGATACCGGCGGCAAGCGTCTCGCACTTTATGCGGCGGATGCTCTTGCCGCTTTTCACGTAGGACGGAGCCGCGCCGTATTTATAGAAGCAGGTCTCGCCGGTGAAGAGGTCGACACACATGAGGTCGACTGTAGCATAGCCCCAGCTGTCCCCGCTGCGCAGGAGCAGAACGGAGTTGAGGATCTTCATCGCAACGGCAGGGTCGACTCCCGAGCGCAGGAACTTCTCAAGAATGGCAACGACCTGTGTGCTGTCCTGCGCTGCCTCGTCGCCGCAGCCGGTGCCGTCGGCAAGGATGACGCAGAGGACGCCCGCGTCGGTCTTGAAATAAGTCCCCTTATCGCCGCTGACCTTCTCGCCCTTTTTCTTCATAGCCGCGATGCCGACGGATACGGCAAGGGGTTCCGCCTCGAGCAGCACGAGCTTTGAGCACTCCTCCCCCGCTGCCGCCGCGCTGCGGCACAAACGCGCCCCGACGACGGCGGAGAGCTTTTCAAGATAGTTCTCCTCCCGCAGCAGCGGCGTGAGCCGCCCGCTCTCGATGGTGACATGCAGCCTCCCTCCGCCGTCGCGGTAGACGGAGGCGTCGGCGTCGATATCCATGCTGCGCAGATAGCGGATGAGCCGGCGCTCGGCCAGCGGGTCGGAGCCGTTGAGGCTGCCGAGCTCATCGGCCACGCGCGAGAGGACGTCCGCCATGTCCATGTACTGTCCCCATGCGACGCTCCGGTTCTCCGTAAGCCCGATGCGCAGCTGCTTCCGGTAGGCCTGCGCGCGAAGCTCCGCGTTCACGGCAGAAACGAAAGCCGGGAGCTTATCGCAGCGGTCGCGGAAGAAGCCGGGCAGGTCGCTGACATCAAGGCTGCCATGCTCGACCATGGCCTGCGTCGCGTCGTTCATTGCGGAGAGGGTATCGACATACTCCGCGTTCCAGCAGCGGTTCTTGTTCTTGCAGCGGACGCAGACCTCGTCCGCCGCGCGGTCAAAGATACGGGCGACATTTTCATCATTGCCCGGCTCCTCGACGCTGCGGCGCACCGTTTCAAACAGCCCTGCGTATGCCTCGCTGAGATTCCGCACGCGGTTCGCCGCGAAGCGCCGCAGCCCGGACTCCCCGCTGCCGCGCTCCATGTGCTGGAGCATAAGGCCGACATGGTTGAGGAGCGAGTTTGGCAGGAGCATGAACACAACGGAGGCGCAGAAGGTCTCAAACAGGGCATTGATATGCACCTCCGCCGTCCACGCGCACACGACTGAGAGCGCCCCCGCGAGAATGAACGACAGCACAAAGATCACCCTGCCATGCTTGCCGAACACGCCCGAGAGCAGCCCCGCGAAGGAATAGGCCATGGTATAGAACGGAGCCCCGGCGCTTGAAACATCCATCGCGAGCCCGAGCACCGTGCCGACCGCGGCGCCCGTGAGCATACCGCCTTTCATCGCCGAGGTCATCACAAGCACCAGCGCCATGAAGCGCCCGATGGAGACGGTGTCGAAGATCACAATGCGCGAGAAAGCCATCAGCGCGCAGGCCGACATTATCATCACCGACACGCTGTGCCGCAGCTCGGCGGTCTCGGTCTCGCACAGACCGCCGGAGAGCGCTTCGCGGAAGAAATACGTCCCGCCGAATGCGAGGTTCACTTCCAGAAATATCTCCGCCGCCGCGGGCAGCTGCCCCGGCGACATGGAGAAGCTGCCGAGAAAGCCGGTCAGCCCCATGACGAGCCCCGCGGCCGTCGGCATGAAGAAGCTGCTCTTATACACCTCCAGCTCATGGAACACAAAGGACACCGTATACACCAGCACCGCCGCAGCGATATACCGTATCCCCCACTCCAGCCCGCCGCCGAGGAGATATCCGAGCGCCGCACCCGTGAGCGCGAACACCCCGCTTATCCCGGGTCCGGAGCACGCGACCATCGCCATGCCGAAGGGTGCGCCGTCCCCAAGCACGCGCGAGCAGGACATCACCCCGCCGAGGAGCATATATATCCCGCAGCGCGCCGCGACAAGAAGGCGCACGTCCGCTCCGCCGCCCGCAGCCTTCAGGGCAGAAAGCCTGCCCTGACTCCCAACATCCATAGTTCTCTTCCTCCTGAGTTTACATAAGATATGATTATTATAGTTATGTAACGCGTAGAAGGACGTCGCTCTGCGCTGTTGCATATAATTTTATGTTCAGGAAAAATAAAAGGAAAAGAAAAAATTCGTTCATCAGGGGGCAAATCTTATCCTTGTAATAAATTTTTCGGCGTGTTAGAATAAAGGGCACGGTCAATACACGATAAATTATAAGGAGCGTCGCTATGAGCCAGATAAAAGACATCGCCCTCGCCCCCTCGGGCGAAATGAAAATAGACTGGGTGGAGCGCAACATGCCTGTGCTGCGCGGCATCGGTGAGGACTTTAAGAAAACGCAGCCCTTCGCCGGGCTCAAGATAGCGCTGTCGGTACACCTTGAGGCAAAGACGGCGTATCTCTGCCGCGTGCTCGAAATGGGCGGCGCGAAGATGTATGTCACCGGCTCAAACCCGCTCTCGACGCAGGACGACGTCGCCGCCGCGCTCGCTTCCGGCGGCATGGAGGTCTTCGCAAGCTACGGCTGCACGATGGAGGAGTATGAAGACTGCCTCTGCCGCGTGCTCGAAGTGGGACCGAACATCATAATCGACGACGGCGGCGACCTTGTCCACCTCATGCACACAAAGTACACCGGGCTTATCCCCGGCGTCATCGGCGGCTGCGAGGAGACGACCACCGGCATACACAGGCTCCGGATCATGGCGAAGAACCATAAGCTGCGCTTCCCGATGGTCATGGTCAACGAGGCCGACTGCAAGCACATGTTTGATAACCGCTACGGCACGGGTCAGTCCGTGTGGGACGGTATAAACCGCACGACGAACCTCATCGTCGCGGGCAAATACGTCGTCGTCTCCGGCTACGGCTGGTGCGGCAAGGGCGTGGCGCTGCGCGCAAAGGGGCTGGGCGCAAAGGTCATCGTCACCGAGGTCGACCCGATCCGCGCGCTCGAAGCCGTCATGGACGGGTACGAGGTCATGCCGATGAAGGACGCGGCGCGCGTGGGCGATATGTTCGTCACCGTCACCGGGTGCAGCGGCATCATTACGACTGAACACTTCGAGACGATGAAGGACGGCGCGATACTCACAAACGCCGGGCACTTTGACGTTGAGGTCGACATGGCGGGGCTTGAAAAGCTCGCCGTCAGGAAATATGACGCGCGGCACAATATACAGGGCTATGTCCTGCCGAACGGCAAGACGCTCTTCACCATCGCCGAGGGCAGGCTCGTGAACCTCGCCGCAGGCGACGGGCATCCGGCGGAGATCATGGACATGAGCTTTGCCGTACAGGCGCTCTCGGCGGAGTATCTCGCGCAGCACCGCGGGGAGCTTGCACCGGACGTTATCACATTCCCGCATGAGCTTGACCTCGCCGTCGCGCGCCGTAAGCTCAGGGCAATGGGCGTCGAGACCGACTCTCTCAGCGGAGAGCAGGCGGAGTATCTGGGAGTATAATCTTTTTTAAATTTAAAATAAAAACCAAGGTCGGAGGTGAGTTTGTTGGAAGAGAATAAGGAAATGGAAGCAATGGACTATGAAGCCATTCTCGACAAAAAGACCGACGAGCTGACCGAGCTTCTGGATAAGCGCGACATGAAAGCGCTCCAGAAACGCATGGAAGAGCTCAACGAATTTGACGTTGCCGAATTTCTCTCCGAGATCGATGACACCAGAATGCCCATGGTGTTCCGATTGCTTTCCAAGGAGACCGCCGCCGAGGTTTTCGCGAACTTTGAAGCTCCCGAGCAGGAACGCATCATAAACTCCATCACCGACTCCGAGCTTGCAGGCATAGTCGAAGAGCTGTATGTCGACGATGCGGTCGACATGATGGAGGAAATGCCGGCAAACGTCGTAAAGCGTGTCATGCGCACGGCAAAGCCCGCGACGCGCAACCTGATAAACCAGTACCTCAACTATCCCGAAAACTCCGCGGGCAGCATAATGACCTCGGAGTACGTCGATCTGAAGAAGTACATGAACGTCAAGGAGTCCATCGCGCGCATACGCCGCATCGGCGAGGACAAGGAAACGATATACGTCTGCTTCGTCATCTCGGCTGACCGCAAGCTTGAGGGCATAGTCACGGTCAAGGATCTGCTGCTGTCGGATGACGACACGATAATAGAAGACCTCATGGACACGAACGTCATCTTCGCGTCCACCACCGAGGATCAGGAGAGCGTTTCGGAAAAGTTCTCCGACTACGACCTTATGGCGATACCGGTGGTCGACCTTGAGGGCCGGCTCGTCGGCATAGTCACCGTTGACGACGTCATCGACGTCATGGAAGAAGAGACAACGGAAGACTTTGAAATCATGGCCGGTATGACGCCGTCCGACAAGCCGTATTCCAGAACCGGCACGCTTGAGATGTGGAAAAACCGCATCCCGTGGCTGATGTTTTTGATGCTGTCGGCGACGTTTACAAGCATGATACTCACAAAGTTTGAGGATATGCTCGCCGTGCAGGCGGGGCTTGTCGCCTTCATCCCCATGCTGATGGGTACCGGCGGCAACTCCGGCGCGCAGGCGTCCACCGCGGTAATACGCAGCCTGTCCCTCGGCGATACGGAGCCGAAGGACGCGTTCCGCGTCATGTGGAAGGAGTGGCGCGTCGCCGCCATCTGCGGGATCACGCTCGCGGCGGTGAACTTTGTGAAGATGCTGCTGCTTGACGGGATGCTGCTGCATAACGACAGCGTGACGATCGCCGTCGCGGCGACGGTCAGCGTTTCGATAGTGTTCATCGTAATGTTCGCAAAGGTCGTCGGCAGCATGCTGCCGATAATCGCGGAGAAGGTCGGGGTCGATCCGGCGGTCATGGCAAATCCGCTGATATCCACCGTGACGGACGCGGTGTCGCTGCTTATATATATAAACGTAGCAAGGCTGATATTGCATATATAATTATGATCCGAGGTATTTCCCAGTGGAGCAGATTCTTTTAGTCAAACTGTCAACTATTCTCATCATCATTGCCATCGGCTACGTCGGAGCACGGCGCGGCTATTTCTCAAAGGAATTTACCAAAACCGCAAGCTCGCTCACCATGAACGTAATGCTGACGGCTCTGGTGCTGGATTCCGTATTCAACGGCCTGCCGGACATAAGCGGGGCAGAGCTTGCCAGACTCCTGCTCATATCCACGGTGAGCATGGTCATAATGTACATAGTGGGATTCCTCTTCGCGCTGCCGTTCCGTAAGAACAAGAGTAGAGCGTCGATAATTGAGCTGCTGATCGCCGCGCCCAATACGATGTTCATCGCGGCTCCGATCGTGCGCGAGCTGTACGGTGGCACGGCGATGTTCTATCTTATCATAACCTGCATCCCTTTCAACGTCCTGCTCTACACCTACGGGGTGTGGCGCGTCGGGCATGGAGGGAACGTCAAGCTCAGTATGCGCGATATCATCACGCTGCCGCTTATCGCGTCTTTCGCGGCGCTCATAGTTGCGGTTTTCCGCATCAAGGCGCCCGAGCTTATATGCGACCTGTGCTCCGTCGTCGGCGCGGCTACGGTGCCGATGTCGATGATAGTCATAGGCGCGTCGCTGGGGGCGGTGCGTATTCGGGATGCATTTGCAAATCCGCTGACGTATTTCGCATCCTTCGTGCGGCTCATCGTGTGCCCGATCGTCATATGGCTGGCGCTGCGTCCGTTCGTGACGGATACTGTGCTGCTGAACACAATGATCATGAACGCGGCCGTGCCAAGCGCGGTGGTCATTGCGGTGCTTGCAATACAGTATGACCGCGACCCCGAGCTTGCGGCCGAGGGTGTCCTCGTGTCGGTGCTGCTGTCGGTTGTGACGATACCGCTGATAAGCAGACTGCTGCTGTGACGCCGAGATACGGCGGATTATACTATTGACAAGCCTGTATAATCTGTTATAATAGATACGTTAAAATTAAATACCTTATCAAGAGAGGTGGAGGGAACGGCCCTGTGAAGCCCGGCAACCTGCGTTTGCAAGGTGCCAAATCCGGCGGTGACGAAAGATGAGGCTATATAAGCGTAATTCATCC